>Ga0180432_10000740_pt1 | contig 53083 bp, 34 predicted proteins | sample SS_ome_10_FD_132414 | JGI IMG/M metagenome (GOLD analysis project Ga0180432, IMG submission 132414) | Hypersaline lake sediment archaeal communities from the Salton Sea, California, USA - SS_1_MS_2 metaG | ecosystem: Environmental > Aquatic > Non-marine Saline and Alkaline > Hypersaline >... | reverse complement strand
GGCTTCCGTCACGGCCGCTTCGGTCTTCTCCTCTGCGATCTTGTTGATCTGGCCGAGCAGTTCCTGGACCTTCGCCAGATTCGGCTTGGTCTGGGCGACGAAGAGCTGATTGGCCTTGTTCATACCGGCCAGCTCGCGAGTGGCTTCGACCTTCAGCGTCTCCAGATGCCGGAGGGTCTCGTGGAGCAAGGGCATGGTCTGTTCGTTGAAGATCTTCTTGGCCTCATGCTGAGCGTGAGAGAGCTGCCCCTCCGCTTCGATGGCCTTGTGGAAGCATTCGCCAACCTTGGTCAAGGCCGGCAGGGTCCGTTCCCTAAAGATCTTCTCGGCCTCGGCCTTGCCCTCGGCACCCTTGGCAAGCGCCTTGGAAATGTCTACGGCTGACGCGTGCAGGTGCTGGTGCGGTTCCTTGCTCGCCTCGACCGCCTCGCTCAACGCCGCGAACCCCTTCGTGTAGTTGGCGCATTGCTCCGACGCGATGAACTTGCCGTACGCGCACTTCGTGGGGTCGGCCTGTACGCCGAGCTCGGACTTGCCTTCGATGATGGCCTCGCTGACCTTCTCCGCCCAGTTCTTGTGGTCCAGCAGCCGTTTGAGCAGCAGTTCCTCCAGGCCTTGGTGGATCTGGGCGTACTTCTCGCCAATGTGTGTCGCGGTCTCGTGGAGCTTCTTGTGACTGGCAAGCATCTCATCCCAGGCCTTCTTGAAGTTGCCGTCGCCGCCCTCGTAGGCCTTCTTGGCCTCGTTCGTGGCCAGCCACTTGCCCAACGCGCACTTCGTCGCGTCGGTCTGTACGTCGAGGCTTTCCTCGTTCTCCAGGAAGCAATCCCGGATCGCATCAGCCCACTTCAAGTGGTCCACGGCGCGCGTCGCGAGGATCCCCGGCAACTCCGCGTTCGCCTGCTTGAAGTGCTTGCCGATCTCAACCGCCGATTCGTGCAGGTGCTTGTGCGGCGCTTCGATTCGGGCGAGGGGTTCCTTCAACTCGGGAATGAACTTCTGGGCCATCTGGCGTCCTTCGCCATAGTACCACTTGCCGAAGCCGCACTTGTGGGGGTCCGTCTGAACGGTGAGTTTCGTGATGTTCTCGTCCGTCAGCAGGCCGTTGACGGCCGCTGCCCAGTTCAGATGGTCTACTTCTCTCTGTTTTACCTCGGCGCGGAGGTCCCCGCCGTCGACCATCACCCCGATGTTGCCCGTGATCCCACCGATCCCGTAGGTGGAATACACGCCCACCACCGCCAAGAGGACTAGGACGATTCCGAAGCCGGCGTAGATCCTCTTGCCAACACTCATCTTTCTGAACATGCTGTAGTTCTCCCTGCTCGCTCCCGCTCCTTGCGTTTGCCGATGTGAACCTGTCGGGGCCGGTCGGCTCACCGGACCCGACACCTGCTGCAGTCATGCGCAATGCGCCAGTCGCTTACGCGTCGGCCTGTGCCTGGGGAGTGCACGTGTGGTCGCCGCTTGGTCTTGGGTGACGCTTTCAACTGCCGTAGCCATTCGTGATTCCTCCGCGTCAGGCCCGGCGCAGCCAGCTAGGGACCCAGACGAACAGTTGTATCTCGTCCCGGTGTGCTAGGAGTGAAGATGCTGGCATGCTCGCATGGCTTCGGGCATCAGCATCGATCCTCTACCGGGCAGTTGGCATATCGTCTGGCAGACGCATGGCGAGCGGAAAAACTCCGATCGTTTTAATCAGACCTTGTTTGTCTAGGGCATTGCGACCCGAGTCGATGCCACGGAGTTCTGGAGGCTTCCTGAGATTTGACGGGTGCGGAAGGCGGCAATACCGGACGTTGGTACCTCTGGCCGAGGTCTGGGCCACCAGAACCTGAGGGCAGATTGGCGGGTAGATTCCTGCAGAGAACGGGGGGATGTGGCTGCCGCAGGTCCGATAACGGCCTCACCGCGCGGGCGCACGTGTCGATGACTGAATCGTGATCTAAGAGCGTGGCCGAACGCTGAAGCGCAGTTCCTTTGGCGTCCGGCCCTTGGCGTCGGTGATTCTGAAGACGAACCCCCAGTTCAGCACGCCGTTACAGATCTTCAGGAGGATGGGCGTTGTCCCCTTCGGCAGCCTCACCGGGATGACCTCCCTGTCGAGCAGTGCGCTGCCCTCGTAGGGGTAGTCGAAGACCAGCTTGCCTCCGACCCAGGCCTTGCCCGAGTCGTTGGTTCCCAAGCGGATCTGGGCTTCGATCTGCTTCGGTGACGTGACGTAGCACAACGCGTACGCGCAGACGTATTCGGTTGGTTCAAAGACCTTGGTGAGATCGACCGACGCGTTCGGCGTGTCTTGACGGTGCTCGATCCAGCGGACCTTGCCCTTCAGACCGTCGTACTCGGCGCCCAGGTCGATCGACGTCTCTGGCGGGTAGACGGCGTGATGGCCGGTGAAGGTCGCGCCCTTGTTGGCGAACGGGCCGATGAGCATCCAGTGCGTGTGTGTGCCGAAGCGCTGCCGGAAGTCGACCTGCTCACCGTTGTAGTAGGCCAGCGCGGCATCCCACCCCGCCTGCTGCTGTCCGCCGCCGTATGCGCCGGCGGGTGCCAGCTCGATCACGGGCACGTCGCGCGGTCCTAGAAGCCGGGGCAGCAGGATCACCCCTAGGTCCTTGGAGTAGTTCCTCAGTTTCATCTGACGGAGCTCCTTTGCCAGCCCGATGTACTTGGGTGCGGTGACCACCTTTCTCTCTGCGACCACGCGGTGGTAGGTGCGCAGGTCGGCGTCGCCCTTATACGCATCCAACTTGCGCCCGATCAGTTGCTCTCTCGATCGGTGGCTGTAGAGCCAGTTGTATCGTCGCGACATCATCAGGGAGCCCGCGATTCCTTGACGGAACGCGTCGATGGACATTTGCGGTGCGTGGCTGGTGGAGTGGTCGGCGCCGAACGGCCAGACCCCCGCGGCGATGGTGCATCGCTTGACCCAATACCGCCACGCCCGGTCGCTGAGAATCCTGTGGAACAGATCGTTGCAGGCCCAGGCGTGGCCGAACATGTAGCGGATGTTCGGCCTGATGTAGGTGGTCTCGGTGCAGTAGTGGATGCCGCCCGGGGCGTCGCGGCGGGCGGCCTCTTCGACCCATGCCGCGTGGATGTGGCTGCCCAGACTCAGTCCCTCCTCGGGAAACGTCAGGAAGACCATGTCGGGGAAGGTGTCGTAGAGCACCTGGATGACCCGCGTCATCCGCTCGCGGATCTTCTTGACCAGGTCCCTTCGCGTGTATCCGCGATAGTCGTACCCCTCCCAGTCGAAGGCGTACTGCTCGCCGACGTACTCGATGTCCAGCGCGATGCCCGCACAGCCGGTCTGGCGAGCGAAGAGAGCGAACTGTTTGAAGTTGTTGTCGATTCGCTGCCAGGCGAGGTCGTTGAACCATTCGAACGGATGGTCGAAGGCGACCTTCAAGAAGGTCTCCGAGCCGATCCGCCGACAGACCTCGTTGGCTTTCTTGGCCTGTTGGAACGTCTCGTCAGACGCACCGATGGTCCACGGTTTGCCGTCCCGGGCCCAGATGTCGCTGGACCATTCTCGCGCGACGAAGTCGAGAAAGAACGCGCGGACCCCGCGCCGCGACCATTCCTCCGCATCGGCGATGATGTGGTCGGGCCCGGCCGAGAACAGGATCGTCTTGGGCAAATCGATCTCGTCGGTCGTGCCGAGGGTCAGCCCCGGTTCGGCTCGTTGGTAGCAGAATCCCTCCTTTGGCCTCGGACCCGTGTCGTCCGCATAGACGACGCTGCAACAGATCAACCCGAAGGCCAACCACACCGCGACAGCAGCCGCAACTCGCTTAACCATCGGAACGCCGCCTTTCATGTGTAGGACATTGCCCTGCGGTTTCTTGCGAGGCACGGGACATGTTTCCCCACAGGTGTGCTCGTGTCAATTCTTGGGATGCCCAGGGCGCGATGCGCCGAGGCCTCCTTCTTTGCGGATCAGGCTTGTTCGTTGCCGTCTCGCCGCAATATGATTCGTCAACTGCGGGCGGCCGGCAGCGCTGCCCAAGTCAAAAGGTGACCTCCATGAACATCCTGATCGTCAACGACCCCGAGGCGAATCGGTCCGACTACCTTGCCGAAATGCTGACGCTGTGGGGGTGTGCCTGCAGCAAGCCTGTCGCACCGAATGCGTTGGCGGACGCGACCGACGCCGTGGCCGCCATCGTGCCTCCCAGTGTGGAGGCCGATCTTCAATCGGCCAGGTCGTACCTCGCGAGCGGCGGGCACCTGATCCTGATCGCACCTCGCCGAGAGGTTCTGCAGGCGCTCGACATGGACTACGGCACGCAGTACGCCGACAACGGCGGTGTGGCGTACCTCCGCCTGGTCACGCCATTGCTCGGACCCTATAGCCACCACGCCCTGCCCGTCCTGGGCAGACGCATTCAGCCGATCCCTGCCGCGGTCGAGGTCGCGTTGCCGAAGGGCGCGGTCGTGTCGGCGTACGTCTATGAGAACGACGAGTACCTCAACGATCGCCCCGCTATCTGGACCGTGCCCGTGGGGAAGGGCCAGGTGACGGTCTTCGCCTACGATCTGGTGGAGTGCTACCGCAACCTGCGGCAGGGCCTGCCGCGGCACGCCGGCTGGCGGCCTCCTGGCGAGTTCCATGCTCGACCGGCTGATCTGTTCGGGCCCGACTGGTCTTCGCAGTACGCCGCCACGCTGCTTCCGCTCGCCGATTTCCATCCGATGCTGCTGCTGCGCCTGATTGTCGGGTTGGCCGACTGGCCCGTGCCCCTCTTCTGGCAACTGCCGGACGCGCATCGATCGGCCGTCATCATCTCTGGCGACGAGGACGCCGGCGATCCGAGCTACAACGAGGAGATCTGCTCGTTTCTCGACACGCTCGACGCCAACATGGTCATCTACATCATTCCCCAGCGGACGGACTCCACGCCGGAGCAGCTCGGGCAGCTGATGCGACGGGGGCATGGTTTCTCGGTGCATCCCTATCCGACGGTGGGGGGGCAGTCCGACGAGGAGGCCACCAGCGATCACCTCAAGCTGCTCGAAGCCTGCGTGACGACCTTCCGCGAGCGCTACGGGCTGGCCACGCGATCGATCGTTAATCACCGCGTCCTATGGACGGACCGGTACGCCGAGATCCCGAGGCTGTGGGAGCGTCTTGGCGTGGAGATGGACGTCAACTACGGCGCGTCGACGATCGCGAGGGGGTACGGGTTCGGCCATCCGGCGGGGATCCTGCCGATCAGCTTCCTGGACGAGGGGTTCAAGCGGATCGACGTCCTGCAGCACGTTCGGGCCATCGGCGACGACACGTACCTGGCCGATTTCATCTTCAGTCGGCGGACCACGCCGGAGATGTTCGAGACCTACTGCGACGCGTTGGTCACCCAAGCGCTCGAACCCTTGGGGATCCCGGTGGGGACGTGCTTCCATCCGATCAACTACCATCAGTTTGCCAGCGAGGCCACGCAGCGGTTTCTGCGCAGGGCCAAGTCACACGGCGCGGCGCTGATGTCGGACCTGCAGTGGCTCGACTTCTGGCAGATGCGGCGGGCCTGGCGGCTGGTGAGCGTCTCGGGCCGAGAATCTCAGTTCACGTACAGCCTGGCCGGGGACAAGCCAAGCGATCGGCTGAGCGTGACGGTGCCAACACAGCACCGGGGCAAGAGGATTCGTGAGGTGAAGATCGAAGGCCGCCAGGTCGAGACGTGTTCCTCGTCCAGCTTCGGACAGGAACGGTCGCTGGTCGTCTTGCCGGACGGGGCGGACCGTGTCGATCTCGAGGCAACCTACGCTTGAGGGAGGCCCGCCGTGTGCGCAAGGGCAACACTGCTGGAGGGGGGGAGTTCGCGGGGCGTCGCCGAGCCATCGCCGATCGAGGAGCCCATCAAGCTGGGCGTGGTCGGCCTGGGAAGCCGGGCGGTCCACAACGTGGTCGGCCGCGTGATCGACTACGACGACTATCGGCTCGTGGCCATCTGCGACCGTCGGGGCAATCTGGTCGAGCGCGTGAAGGCGGATCTGGCGCGGGACCGTGACGTCACGGTTCGCGGTTACACGGACTACAGCGAGATGCTCGGCGCTGAGAACCTCGACGCCGTCGCCGTCCAGATTGACGCCGACAAGCAGGCGTCCGTCATCTGCGAGGGGCTGCAGGCCGGCTGCCACGTTATGGCGGAGGTCCCGTTGGCCTATTCGATCGACGATTGCGGGCGGATTGCCCGAGCGGTCGAGGAGACTGGCAAGACGTTCCTCTTGATGGAGCAGACGCGCTTCTGGGGGTTCATCCGCGCGTGGCGGGAAATCGTGCAGACCGGCGTCATCGGCCGACCGCTCTTCGTGGAGGGCGAATACATCGGCTACTACCCGGGGATATTCCTCCAGGATGACGCGGGCTGTTTCTACACGCCCGAGCAGGTGCGGGAGGCCCCGGAGGCCAAGCCCACCTGGCGGGCGCTGAACCCTCCGATCACGTACCTGCCGCACGAGTTGTCGCCGCTGCTCTACGTCCTGGAGGATCGGGTCGAGCGGGTCGTGGCGATGTCGACCCGGCCGCAGGGCTACCGCCATCCGGAGATCCCGATAGCGGACATTCAGGTGGCGTTGATGCACACGGCCAGGGACGCGGTCATGAAGCTGGCGGTCGGGTTCACGACCCCGGTCGTCCATCGCGGCGAGACGACTCACCACTGGTATCACATCAAGGGGACGGAGGGTGTGCTGGAGTGGTCGCGGACGGATTCGGACGCGCCCAAGTTGTGGGTCCACGGCTGGCAGATGCCCGAACCGATCGCGATGCCCTGGGGAACGGAGCGCGTCGACGCCCCGCCGTTGGCTCGCGGCAGCGGCCACGGTGGCGCGGACTTCTACGTATTCGCCCAATTCGCCGACGCCATCTTGCGCGGCGTCCCGCCCGAGCTCGACGTTTACAAGGCCATCGACACCGCCGCCCCCGCAATCCTGGCGGCCAAGTCCATCGACGAAGGCAACACCCCCCAGGACGTACCGGACTTCCGACCCGCCCGGAATCGGGAGCCCGCTTGAGAAGCGAGGATCAGCCCCGGCGTTTCCGACGTGCTGCGATCGCGGCGCCCCCGAGGAGCAGGAGGCCGAGGGATGCGGGCTCCGGGACGCCATAAAGGTCGATGGTGCCGGCGTAGAAGTCCATGCCCGGCGTCGTGTCTTCGGCGACCAAGTAGGTGAGCGTGCCTTCGAAGTAGAGCCAGTTGGCGACGCCGTAGGAGGCGTCCCAGGCGGTGTCCGCGACGCCCTCTGAATACCAGTGGGCCAGGTTGTCAGATCGGAGGGTGCCGGCGAGGTCCATCTGCCAGCCCCCGGAGATCGTCTGAAGCTCGTAGTCCTCGACCGCCAGGGACAGTCCTCGAAACAGCGTGTTGACCATGACGGCAGACGGGTTGGTCGGACCGCCGGACTTGTAGTCGCTCAGCCCCCACAGCATCTCTCCCATGTCGGTGGGATCGAGCTCGTAGTTGGGCGCCGGGGTCCGATCGACGCCGTGGAGTTCCGGAACCACGCCGGTGTTCGTCTGCCACTCGACGACCAGATCGAACCCGAAGTTGTCGTGGGTCCCGAAGATGGTGGCGGGAGAGATGCCCGGGTAGTTCGGATCGAGTTCCTCGGTGCTGAAGCTGAACTGCGCACCGTTCACATCGGTCATGCTGTTGGCGCATTGGGCTCGGAAGTAAGAGACGTTCGTGGGGTTCTCGACCGTGTCGTTGTAGTAGACGGCGACGCCGCCGGTGGCCGTGCCGAGTTTGTACATGGTGGCCTCGCCACGAAGGGGACTCGTGGCGGCCAAGACGAGCGCAAACGACATCGCGCAGACAACGTACGCACACCTTCTGATGGTCATGTTCCGGCTCCTCATTTACTGGGTGGGCGCATGGACTGAAGACAAGTCCCAGGGCCCTCCACTCCCAATAGCAGACCTGATTGTAGCAGGACGTTGCCGACTTCGCCAGGAAAAGCCCGGGGTTCGGCGGATTTCGCTGTCTGCTGTGGTGATCTTACGCCGAGCGACGTGGCTTTCAGGGATTCGTCGACCGACGACGGTCTCTGCCATTTCAGCCCTCGTGATCAGCTGCCCGTCGAATGGTAGTGCCGCACGCCGAGCCTCCAGATTTGCAGGGAAGCTACCAGGAACAGCACCCCGACAGCCGGGGACAGCCAACGGAACCACATCGGGCTGCCGAGCACGGGGTCGTCGCGCCCCAGGATCGCCATCGCCGGGAAGTACGACACGCACGCCAGCGGCACGATGAACGTGAAGAACCTGCGGAGCCACGCCCGGTAGATCGAGAGCGGATACCTGCCGGCCTCGCAGCCCCCGTAGGTGATGGCGTTCATCAGCTCGAGCGTCTCGGTGGTCCAGAACGCCAGCGTCGCCTGGAGGACGAACAGCCCGTAGAACAACGCCGCCCCGCCGAGAATGGCCAGAATGACCAGACCGAGTCGGCCGGTCGACCACGAGACGTCCAGGGCCGCACCGGCCCACACCAGCACCATCAGCCCCTGCAGCATCCGTCCGGTGCGTCGGAACTCGAACTGTCTGGCTGCGATCTGCAGCGCCGTGCTTCGCGGTCTAAGCAGCATGCGGTCGAACTCGCCGCTCTTGACCAGGGCCGCGAACTTGTCGAAGCCGCCGGCGACCACGCCCGCGATCCCCAGGGAGACGTTGACGAGCCCGTAGAACAGCGCGACTTCCTCCAGCCGCCAGCCCTCCAGCGACCGGAACCGTGCGAACAGGGCCCAGACGCCGAGGATCTCGATGCCGTTGACCAGGAACTGACCCAGCGCGAGCATGACGAACGACGTGCGGTACTGCATCTGCCCGCGGAAGGCGATGGCGAGGTACTCGACATACAGATGTACCGCGTTCATCGATGCTATCCCCCCTGGATGACGAGCCGCCGGACGGCCCGACGCAGGAGCCATCGGCCGAAGAGAATCAGCCCCAGCGTCCATGCCAGTTGGTGGGCGACCGCGAGCCCCGCCCGCTCGACTGGAATGTGCCCGAGGTAGACCCTAAAGGGCGTGTCGGCCATGCCGCGGAACGGCAGGGCGTGCAAGACCGGCTGGACCCAGTCAGGAAAGAACGGCAGCGGGACGATGACGCCCGAGCAGATGAACATCGCCGCCGCCAGCAGGCGGTTGATTCCGTCACCCGAGATCGTCCACAGCAGCGAGATGGTCATGACCGTCGCCACTGCCGAGCCGAACAGCACGGACCCGACGGTGGCCAGCGCCCACATCCCCGCGCAGGCCGACGAGGCTGGCGGGCCAAGTCCGAAGCAGAGCCCCGCGACCAGCCCGATCGGAATCATGCGAAGCAGCACCGGTCCGGTCCGCAGCGCGACGGCACGGAAGTACCACAGGCTGTACAGATCGATCGGCCGGGCCAGCTCGTAGGCCACCGCGCCCGATCGGATCATCTCGCTGACGTCGTGGTCGGCGCCGAAGAGGATGAGCCCGAGCATGGCCTGGGCGAGCCAGACGTAGGTGACGACTTCGGCGTAGGTCATCGGCTGCGACGCGCGGGTGGATCGGTAGAAGGCCTGGTAGACCATCACAACGATCAAGCCGAAGAACAGCTGCGTCCCACACCCGGCCAGCGCCGCCGCGCGGTATTGCAGCAGCGTGCGGAATCGTGCGCCGAAGACCGCCCAGTATGGCCTCATGGGTCTGCTTGATTTCCTGTTGACTCGCCCAAAGGTAGGGTGGGTGGTTCGCCACCCACCTACTCTGGTGGGCCGAAACGACTGACCCCACATCTGGGAGCGATTCCACACGCGTCGAGGTGAGCCACGTCATTGAGGCAATCCACAACGGGTTGGCCGGACCGGTGCCTCCCCAGCACCGTGATGCTGCCGGGCATCCCTGCAAAGGGCGTCTTGTCGGGGAACGCGTCGATGGTCGTCTGCAGCCACCAGATGATGATGTTGATCTTGCTACCCCCGTGCACGACCAGGACGGGCAGACACGCCGGGTCGTGTCGCCTGGCGAAGTCTTGCATGGCGGTCGACACCCTCGCGTAGAACTCTCGCCACGTCTCGGCCTCCGGGAACGACCGCGAGTCGAACGGCGGTCCGTTGTCGTCCTTGGTTGGCGGCTCCTGCGCCTTCTGCGTTCTTTCTACGGCGAACCGGCCGTTCCACTCTCTTAATTCCGGTATCCGGCTCGTCGTCTGCTCGATCTCCTTGCCGATGATGTCTGCCGTTTCGTAGGCACGCCTCATGTCGCTGGCGTAGAGCCGGCAGGGGATCTGCTCCAATTCGTCGCGTAGTCTCGAGGCAAGACACTCGGCCTGGCGACGGCCCAACGTTGTCAGGCCGTTCTCGCCATCCGGCCAGAGGCGTGCCTCTGCGTTGACATGGTGCTGAGACTGGCAGTGCTGAATCAGGATCATCGAGTTCATCAATCGCTCTCCCAGCGGCACGGACGGCAGCTCTCCGACGGAATCATGGTGGGTCGAGACAAACCGCCCCGTGCGCCTTGTCCACGGCGCGATGCTCTCTCAACCGGCCCGCGCTTCGTGGTTGTCCGTCGGCGTTCCGTTTGACTGCAGAGCCTCGCCGTACAGTCGGGCGATGATCTCCTCGATGGGCGGGTGCTCGACGAAGAGGTCGCGGATCTCGCGCTTTGCGGTGATGCGAGCGATCAGGTCGGCCGGGGCGACCCGTTCGGGGTCGAACCGCAGCGTGACACGTCGGCCGTCTCGGGCGATGACCTCGGCGTCGGGGTCGCTGAGGCTGCCGTTCTCGTGCACCAGGTCCACGATCAGCCTGCGCTCCGTGGTGACCATCGCACGAAGGCCGTCCAGCGTGCCGTCGACCAGGACCTCGCCCTCGTGGATCATCAGGACGCGGTTGCAGAGGGCCTCGATGTCGTCCATGTCGTGCGTGGTCAGGATGACCGTCACGCCGCGCTCGCGGTTGAGCCGACGGATGAAGTCGCGGACGGCCAACTTGCTGACGGCATCCAGGCCGATCGTCGGTTCGTCGAGGTAGAGAATCTTCGGGGCGTGCAGCAGCGCCGCCGCCAGGTCGCATCGCATCCGCTGGCCCAGGCTGAGCTGGCGGACCGGCGTGTCCAACAGGCCGGACAACTCGAGCAGGCCGATCAGCTCGTCGGAGGTCCGCTCGTAGTCGGCCTGGGGCACGCGATAGATGTCGCGCAACAGCTCGAACGACTCGATGACGGGCAGGTCCCACCAGAGCTGTGTCCGCTGGCCGAAGACCACGCCGATCTGGCGGACGGTCTCGATGCGACGCTTCCACGGCGTGCGGCCGAGCACCTCGACCCGGCCGGCGTCGGGGACCAGGATGCCCGACAGGATTTTGACGGTCGTGCTCTTGCCCGCGCCGTTGGGCCCGATGTAGCCCAGCAGCTCGCCCGGCGCCAGCGAGAACGACACGCCGTTCAGCGCCGTCACGGTTCGGTGCCTCCGGCGGGCCAGCCCGCGCAGGGCTCCCCAGATGCCCGGCGACCGTTCGGCGATCCGGAACGTCTTCGTGAGATCCTCGACGACGATCTGTGACACCGGTGCCTCCTTATGCAAAGGCAGACGGACACCGCTATCAGGGATTACGCAGAACCGTGACAGCATCGCAGGAATCGGGGGGCGCTTCAGGAACGGTCGTTTGGCGGGGCGGCGTGCCGCCCCTCCGCGCTGCTCCTGAGCAGTTGTTGCAGGTTGGCGAAGCTCTCGGCGGCCTTCTCACGCGGCCGGACCTCGATGCAGTAGTCGAGCACGTTCGCTTCGGCCAGTCGCGGCAGGAAACGCATGAAATCCACTGACCCCGTCCCGATCACCCGGTGCGAGCGTCCGTCTCGACGATCGTGGAGGTGAACCTGTTGCACGTGATCGAGGTGGGCCCAGAAGTACGCTTCCATGTCCGCGTCCAGGCCCCGCCGGCCGTCATACGTCTTGGCCAGGTCCCAGCACAGCGACAGCTCCCCCGCGTCGAGATACGGCTGCAGCACCTGCCGGGCCGTGCCGTCCAGACCGGCGTTCTCGATGCACACGATGGTCCGCCCGGCCGCCAGGCCGATCAGCCTGCGGAGGTTCTCGTCGAGCGCTCGGCGGAAATGGGCCCAATCCGTCTGTGGGACCGATTCAGCGGGGAGGGTGTCCGTCCCGAACGTTGGCATGGGCCCCGGATGGCAGGTCACCAGTCGCGCGTTGATCCTCTCGGCGAAGGCGAACAGGGCCTCGAAGTAGCTGAAGATGCCCTTCAGGAGGTGCGTGCTGGTCGCGAATAGTGGCGCCGCGTGGTCCGGCGCGTGCAGCGAGATCGACAGCGCGTGCTCGGCGGCGAACGACGCGATCCGGTCGCATTCGGTCTCACTGACCGTCTCGAACGAGAGGTGCGGTACCTCCACGGCCAGTTGAATTCCCGCAAAGCCGTGCGCGTGCGCGTACTCCAGCGCGTCCATGATCGACTCGTCATAGACGACGTGGTAGCTGACGTTCTGCAGGATGCGCTCGGCTCTCATGTCTTGGTCAAGGCAGATCCCCGGGTCGCCCCGTCAGCTATGCGTCCAGCTTGTCGAGGAAGGCGTAGGCCCCGCTCTCTGGATACAGAAACGTCAGCACGCCGAACCGGCCGAGAGGCATCGCTTGCTCGATGAACAGGACGTCTCGCAGCTGGCCCTGGGCGACGTGCGGAAACCATGCCGACGCGGTCGTGCCGGCCTGGAAGAAACCGGCGTCGGGCGGGGTCTGGCGGGCCAGCGCCCTGCCGGTGGGGGAGTCCGGCGGGACGTCGTCCGTCGTCTCGATGGTCTTGCGGAACCGCGCCCGGAACGTCTCGGACGACAGCCATTTCCACGCGTACCCTTTCCACGACCACTTCACCACGGCGCACGGGGCGATGTCCGAGGCGGCGTACCGGACCGTCGTGCTGGTGATCGACGTCCCGAAGTGCTGGGCGAGCGACACGATGCCCTCAAACCCCGGACGAATCGATCGCGCCCGGGCCAGGAAGCGTGCGGGCGGCATGAGCAGGTTCGACGCGAAGTGGTCAGCCTCTTGCTCGGCCAGATTGCTCGATTCGTACTGGCATTGGGATCGATGGGCGCGGGCGCGTCCGGCGGCCAGGGCGTTGCGGTGTTCATCCAGGTAGTAGTGGCCCAACTCGTGGGCGAGCGTGAACCGCGCCCGCGGCGCGTCAGCGCGACGGGACCGTTCAAGATTGCAGAAGATGTGGAATCGCCCCGCGCGGTGCTCGAGCATGCCGTCGAAGGCCGTCCCGTACGGACCGAAGCTGGTCGTGATCCGGTTGGCGCGGGCGATGACCTGCGGATCGACGTTGCCCGACGGACAGTACTCGTCGGCGACGGCCTCGGCCAGATCGGCGATCTCGGCGATCCGAGCGGCGGAGACGAACTGTTCAGGCCTTCTCCTCGCCATCGTCGAACTCGCGCTCGGCGGCCTCGCGGTCCCGTCGCAAGACCTCCTCGATCTCCGGCGGGATCGGGCCGCCGTCCCTGGCCGCCCTGGCCAGGTCGGCCTCGATGTCTTGATCGGTCGGGAATAGGAGCGTTCCGGCTCCTGCTTCGGTTTGTCCAGGCGCGCGGTCGAAGACTTGCTCCGGATCGGTCAGCTCATCCGGGAGCGGCGCAGGATTCTCCGCCAGCTCTGCCTCGGCACGCAGTACCTCGTCTTCGGTCTGCGGGACCTTCCAGCCGAGGGACGTCATGGCCTCATCGACCTCGCGCTCGAGATCGTCGCTCCCGTCGGGGTCGCGCTTATCGGGTTTCCGATCCGTGCTCATCGGATTGGGCTCCGGATACAGGGCCCGCCGCGCTGTCGCGAAGGCGGGCCTCGATCTTCTTGAGCGCCCTGTGCCGAATCTGCCGGATGTTCTCCGGCGTGGTTCCGAGTGTCGCGGCGAGGTCGGCCGCCACCTCGTTCGGCAGCCGCTGGTGCGTCTTGTCCGCCTGGTACCACTGGACCGTGACGCGGACGACTATTTGCTCCCTCTTAGAAAGAGCGAGGATCGCCTCACGAACGGCTCGGGTCCTTTGCACGCGGGGTTCCGTGGGCGGGGGACGTTCGGCGACCCGATGCCATTCGTTCTGTTCGAGCAGTCTCGTCGGAAGCTTGCCTCGCCCCCGCAACGTGGTCTGCAGGATTCGTTGGGCGATCCGCCCGAGCCAGGCCCGCGCTCGCAACCGCAGTCGCTCCGGGTCGTCCATGCCATCCGCGTCGAATCTCCCAGCATACTCGTAGGCCCGCTTGAACGTGTCGGCCACGAGGTCGCAGACCCCGGGCTCGCCGCCCAGCAGCTCGGCATAGGCGCGGAGACAGACACCGTATAGGTACTCGGCGTGCCGGCGGTAGAACTCAGCCCACGCCGCCCTTGCGACGGACGGATCGTCCCCGGCCAGGGCCATATAGACCAACAGGTCGGCGTCCGTTTCGCCGGCGAGTTCAGCCGACACGCTCCGCGCTTGATCGGCTTGCCCCAAAACGCCTGTCCTTCGTACAAGCATGCTTCCTGGCGTCTATTGAGTATACGCCAAACCGTGACAACAGGCCGTGCCCAACGCGAATTGGCTACGGCAGGTAGCCCAGGTCATGAAGGTGCTGGCGGGTCCGGGGGTCCAGGGGACGCATGCCCGCCGACTGCGTTGGCGGCTTGTAAGAGCACTCGGCAGCCACCCACTGCTCGAGTCGTTCGCGCAATAGCTTTGCGGTGGGGCGATGTCTGTCGATCTGATTGTTCAGCTCACCCGGATCGCTGGCGACGTGGTAGAGCTCCTCCCGTCCGTCGGGGGACAGGATGTACTTCCACGGGCCCTGTCGGATCGCCCGGAGCATGCCCACGAATGGCGCGATGTTGAACCGGATGTCCATTCCCTGCGCCATGTCCAGTCCGACGCTGCCCGTCGTCATCAGCTCGACGACGACGGCGCGGCCAGCAGGTCCGGTTGTCGGCGCTGGAGCGGCGCGAGACGTGGCAGCAACTGAAGAGGGCTGCTTGCCGCCCTGTGGGGGCAGGAGCGATTGCCCGAAGGTCGACTTCGTGGCAATCGGACGACCGCACACGGCGTCCATCACCGTCGGCAAGAGGTCCACCGTCTGGACCAGGTCCTTCCGCCGGCCAGCGGCGAGACGCCTGGGATAGCGGATGATCAGCGGCACGTGGGCCAGCGAGTCGTAGACGCACCACGAATGGCTCATCATGTGGTGATCGCCCAGGTTCTCACCGTGATCGGAGGTGATGATGACGAGGGACTCGTTCAGGGGGATCCGTTCGGCCAGGACCTGCAGCATCTCGCCCACGTAGTCGTCCAGCATCCGCGTCTCGCCGTCGTAGGTGTCGTTGAGCAGCTTCAACTGGGCTGGCGTGTAGATCTGTTGCTTGAGCAACGAGAACGCGACGGTCTGGCGCGGCGGCCAGACGTGCTGATACGACGCGTCGATGGCCTCCGGCTTGACGAAGAGTTGCCGGTGCGGCAAGTGGGGGCGATACGGATAGTGCGGTTCGAGGTAGTTGACGAACAGGAAGAACGGTCGACCGCAGTCTCGCTCGTCGAGCCAGCGGGCCAGGAGCTGGTTGGTGAACTTCGCGCCTTCATCCTCAGACGTCACCGCCCCCAGCCATCTGCCGACGTAGCCGCCCGGGTACAGCACCTTGTCGAGGAACTGATGCACCGTATTGCCGCGTGGGCCGTGCAGCAGCTTGGGGAAGATGACACGGCTGAAACCTTGCGAGAGGTTGCTCGTGGGCCCGATCCACGCGTTGTTCGTCAGGGCAATGGTTTCGTAGCCGGCCCGCCCGAGCAGCTCGGCCATCGTCTCGAACTCGTCGTCGAGCCAGCCGTGGGCGTGGGTGGCGCCGTGCTCGCCGGGAAACAACCCCGTGAAGATCGAGGCATGCGAGGGGAGCGTCCAGATGGCGGCCGACAGGCAGTTGTCGAACACGAGCGCGTCGGCGGCGAACGCGTCCAGCCGCGGCGTCGTGGGCCGGGGATAGCCGTAGCAGCCGAGACGATCGACGCGCTGCGTATCGAGCACCACGAGCACGATGTTCGGTCGGCTGTCCTGACGCGTCGCCGAAGGGGCGGCCACGTCTTTCCACGCGGTCTCTGGAGACGTGCTTAATCTGGGGCGCTCGGTCCACTGGATCACGAAACAGATCGCGAGGATCACCACCGCCAGCCAGAAGCCGACGCGCCCGCAGACGCGCAGGCGCCGGGCCAGCCACGCGAGCGCGAGTCGCTTGGCAACTGCGTAGGCCAAGCTCGTCGCGAAAACGAAGTAGGCCACCATGATCGCCGTCCAGATCGGATGGACCCACACGGCGATGGCCACCCCGATCACCAGGGCGCCGATCCACAGCAAGAACGTGGTTACGCCGGCAAACACCACCGCAACCGCCAGGACGCCAGGCCTGACGCCACGCCGTACCCGACGGCTGACAGCTCCAGTCAGCCCCCACGCCGTTCCTGCGAGCAGTGCGTACGCGGTCCAGAGGACGCCATGGCTGAGCATGGCGTAGCTCAGGACGTCTCGCCACTGGCGCGGCACCATGATCGAACGGAACTGCCAGCCCCGACGCGCCGCTGCGATGCCTCCCAACACCACTCCGACGATGAGTCCGACCTGGACGGTCCACGTCAGGACGGACCATGCGAACGCCCATCGCCCCGGTCCATCGGGAGGCGGCTCAGTGCGAACGTCTTGGTCGGTGGCTTCTGGGGATGCCTGAGGGGACACGGTGTATGGGTCCTTTGGGGATCGCGCGTCGTCGCCCCGAACACAGCAAGCTTAGTATAGCCGGCGCCGCGGATACTGAGAAGGACACCCCGTCCAGCCGTGTAGCCAGAGCCCTGTGAATTTCGGGCAATGGCGGCGGCTCGGCTCGCAGGATCCGGTGCGTCAACCACGTCACAATGGTGGAGATTCCCCGGCGCCGCGACCGACGCAACCGGCAGGAACTCACAGGGCACTTGACACCTCTATAGACTTGTGTCATACATACTTAGAGACTCTCGGAGGACGTGCAGGGGAAGGGGCTCACGTCTGAAGGCTCTCGGTTCCACCATGCCCCTCACAGGAAGGTATGCGCCATGGTCCACCGAGACGCGCGGGTGTTCTTGCGCACATCGTCGCGACGCGGCAGCAACTCGCCAAGGAGGCAAACAATGAGAACGACGGGCTGTTCGTGTGCCGTAGTGTCGAGCGTCTGCTTTGCGCTGGGCGTCTCGTGCTGCAGTCGTGTACATGCCGACCACGTCTTCCTCAGGTATGGTTTCAACGGCTATGTGGCCACCGGCGATACTTACATCGACGCAGACAATCCCACGACCAACTACGGTTCGGAGCTGTTGCTGGGGGTGTACGGGGAGGTCAACGACGAGGAAGACATCGAGGAGAGTATCCTGATCCGCTTCGATCTGACCGGGGTGCTCCCGCCGATGGTCGAGATCGACCAGGCCTTGCTTGGCTTTCGCCTCGAGGACACGCGCAGGCTCACCGGTGAGGATGACGAGGTCTCCATCGGTGCGTACAGGGTGCTGAACCGACCATGGGTCGAAGACGAGGCGACCTGGTACGTCTTCAAGCAGAACCACTACTGGTCGAAGCCCGGCTGCGAGTGGGAAGAACTGGACCGGAGCGACACCGCCGACGACATCATCGACTTCTACCCCAACTCGGTGATCGGCGTGCTCCACTATTGGGACGTGACTGACAGCGTCATCGAGTGGTGTGAGGAGGGACAACCCAACAACGGCTGGCTGCTTCGCGTCGAGACGAGCGAGGATCAGAAGCGAGGCGTCTGGCTCAACAGCAAGGAAAGCGCCAGTACCGGAAGCAGGCCCGTGCTGCAGATCTGGTACACGCCCTATTACACGCTGACGCTGGACGTCATCAACGGATCGTGGGGGACGGTCGACGTGGATCCGGACGAGCCGAACTACGAGGCCGGCACGCCCGTCGTGCTCACCGCCGAACCGAACCCGGACAAGGGCTTCAGGCACTGGGAAATCTGGGACCCGAACCACCCGGGCGACCCCAACTACAGGGCCATCGACGCTAACAGCGTGATCACCATCGTGATGGACGCCGATCGCCAGGTCACCGCCGTGTTCAGCTGCGGCGCGGGCGCCGGGCCGATGCTGCTGCCGATCGCGCTCGGCTTGATCGGCCTGTCCGTGGCAGTAGGACGCAGAGACCGGTGATAGCACAGACTCCCGTGGCCGCCCGGGTCGCGAGAGCGGGTTCATCTGGCGGTCAGGTCAGCCGTCGCTGCGGGGTCGGACGGGGTCTGGTGGATCCGCAGGTACGTTCGCCCGCCAGACGCATCATCTTCGTCGACGGATATCTCCCATTGCGTTCGGGTCAGGCGTTGGCAGAAGCGCTGATCGTGACTGACCAGCAGCAGCGCGCAGGGACACGCGTCCAGCGCCGTCTCCAGGCATTCGATCGACGGCAGGTCGAGGTGGTTGGTCGGCTCGTCCATGATGATCAGGTGCGGCGTTCGGGCGATGCCGAGCGCCAGCAAGATCTTGCGCAGCTCTCCGGGGCTGGGGTCCTCGGTCTCCAGCAGGCGTTCGGGCGCTGATCCTAGGCAACCGATCACCGTCATGACCTCGCCGCGCCGGGCGTTGGGCAGACGCCGCACGTCGGCCATCACCTGCGAGGCGACGGATCGATCGATCTCCTGAGGCATGTAGACAACTCGGTCCTCGGGTAGGTCCTGGCGCCCAACGATCTGCCGGATGAGCGTGCTCTTGCCGGATCCGTTCGGACCGGTCAGGGCGATCCGGTCTTCTGGCGAGATCCACAGCTCTGGGAACACAAGCCGTCGCTCGCCGCCGAGGGGGATCGAGCCGGCCTCCAGGCGGACCAGGGCGTCGCGCCTGGCACGGGCGCCCCGCATGGCAATCCCCAAATGCTGCTGTTTCTTGGCGTGGATGCCTGCGAGCTTGTCCCTGGCCTGCTCGAGCCGCCCGTCCATCTGGCGTAGCACGCGTCCGGCCTGGCCGTCCTTGCCGGAAATCCGGGCCTGGTTGATGCGGCTCCGCGCGTCGTGGTCCTTCGGTGCGAGTCCGCGTTTGGATCGCATGCGGTGCGATCGGGCGGCCTCCCGGCGACGGTTGGTGGCTTCGTGCTGGAGCTTCTTGAGGGCGCGTCTGGCCTGATCCCGGGCATGCCGGGCCCGTTTCTGTTCCTCCTCGGCCAGCTTGACCGCCTTGGTGTAGCCACCGGGACGCATCACCGCGTTGGGGGGCTCGACGAAGAGGCATTGGCCACAGAGCGTGTCGAGCAGCTCCCGGTCGTGGCTGACCAACACGCCCACGCCGCGAAACAGCCGCAGGGCCTGGCCGAGCATCCGCCGGGCGACCCGATCGATGTGGTTCGTCGGCTCGTCGATGGCCAGCACGCGCGGTTCGAGCCACAGCGCGACCGCCATCTGGACCCGTTTACGCTCCCCGTGGCTCAGCGTCGACCACCGGTCCGCCCAGTCCTGCTCAATGCCCAGCTGTCCGCGCAGGACGTTTGCGCTGCGATCCTCCGCCTCGAGCAACTGCTCGAACTCGCCCGGCGTCTCGTCGGTCCGCTGCGGACAGTAGATCACCCGGTCAGGTGCGCGAATGGTGCCGCGCACCGGCGCCAATTCGCCACAGGCCAAACGCAGGAGCGTCGTCTTGCCGGACCCGTTCGGACCGATGACGCCCGTCCACCCCACCGGAAACCGCGCCGACAAGCCGTCAAAGACCGGCGATCCCGCCGATTCGTAGAAGAACACCACGTCATGGAATACCAGGCATCCCTTCGTCATCGCCAACAACTCCGGCCGAAGCACACGCGCAACCTAAAGCCAAACAAGACACGAAGCCCGTGGCTCGACCTGGGTTGACTGCTGATGCATCTTTGGGATGGGCGGCCACGGGTCGGCGCGAAGGAACGGAACGCACATCCCTCCATCAACCCGGCGGCACGGCCCGGTCGGGAGAGGGCAGGTCGACAGTGCCGTCCTGCCTGCACGTTCCGTCGTGTTACCGACGTCTCATCCCCGTGGCTCCATGGTGAAGGTTCTGAAACACAACCTGTCTATACATAACCATCCTAACCATCGGCCTCTCCGCGTCAAGTTCACTATGGATCGGTGCCCGTTGGCAATGGCAGAGAGGCCGGTTGTCCAGACGGGGACGGTGGCCCAGCAATACACTTGCCTGGGCATGGCATTGTCAGCATGATGATGCACGGGTCGTCCGCGCTCTGCGTCGCGCGCGCCCGGTATCTACCACAGACCTGGTGGGCTGACATGGCGCCAGAAACGACGGGGTTCCCGAACGTCCCGCGCAGGGACCTGGCCTGGTCGGCCGCCGTCGTCTCGGCGCTGTTGTCCATGATCGTCTATGCCCTCACGCTCATCCCCGAGGTGGGCTGGGGCGACTCGGCCGAGTTCGCCTTGCAGGCGTCCCAGTTGGGCGTCACGCACGGCCCTGGCTACCCGGTGCACACGTTCTTAGGGAAGCTGTTCGCCGAGGTCCTGGCGGACCCCGCGTTCGGGACGAATCTCCTATCGGCCGTCTGCACGAGCATCTCGGTCGGCCTGTTCAACCTGATCTGCTTCGAGCTGACCGGAAGCTGGTACGCGGGGGTCGTCTCTGGATTCATCTACGCGCTGCTGCCCCGGATCTGGGAGATGGCCGTCGTCGCCGAGGTCTACAACGTCAACGTCTGCGTCTTCGCGCTTGTGTTGTTTCTAGTCATCCTGCAGCGGCGCAGGACGTCGATGCTGCTGTTGTGCGCAAGCGCGATCGCGTTCGGCGTTTCATTGGGGGCCTATCTGGCCAATCTGCTTCTTATGCCCGGCCTGGTCTACATGGCGGCATGCAGAAGGTCGAACTGGCTGTCCGCCGGGATCCTGTTTGTGTCGCTCGCTTCGGTCGTTGGCGCGGTGGTCCTGAGTTGGAGCTACTTCCGCGTCGATGATTGCACGCCGCTGGGCACGATGTACCTGCCCGATTCCGTGCCGAGCTTCGTGTCGTACCTGCTCGGGTCCCAACACGGGACCACGATGGTCCACCCGCTTGGGTTCTATCTGGGCCGCATCGCCGAACACGCCCGCATCTTCTCTGGCACGTTTCTCTGGGTCGGCGTGCTCATGGGGGTGTGGGGAATCGGGTGCTTGTGGCGACGGGACTGGCGGACGTGTTTAGGGCTCCTGGCCGTGGTGCTTGCGGACATGGCCTTTTTCACCAGCTACATGCCGTTCGACTACTACACGATGGTCGCGCCGTCGTACCTCGTCTTTGCGTTGTGGATCGCCTGCTGCGTCGCCTTCGCCGCGTCCCGTCGGCGTGGCGTTGCGGTCGTGGCGACGTCGGTGGTGCTGCCGATCGGGCTCGTGGTCGGGCTGCTGGCGACGCAGTGGACGTCGCACAGGGCCAGAAGCCAACAGTCGCCGGTGACCGACTTCGTCCTGTCCTCGTTCAAGCTGTTCGACCCCAAGGCGCTGGTCATCGCCGACTGGCCTGAATTCCCCGCCCTGCTGTACTTCCAGAAGATCCACGACTTCCGGCAGGACCTCACGCTCATCGAACGGTCCGAGCAACCACGTCACTACACCTTCGGCGTGGTCGCGGACTGGCGAAGCGCGTTGTACGCCGCCTCCGCCACGCGGCCCGTCTATGCCAGTCAATGCGAGGACCACCTCGCCGAGTGCTGCTACAAGGTCACCCGGGCCAATCCCCACTGGTTCTCATTCGAGAGAGTTCCCCGGCAGCGGTGAATCGATGACTTTTTCTGAGGCCCCGATTTGCCAGATCGACGATCCTGGTGTATATGTTAATTAACTAACGGGAGCCCGCCTGCCATGGTAAGACCCACCTCCGAAACGCTGACGCAGCGTGAAACACAGATCATGGAGGTCCTGTGGGACCGGGGGGAGGCCACGGCCGACGAGATCCGCAAGGCCCTGCCCGACGACCCGCACGACTCGACGGTCCGGACGCTGCTGCGGGTGCTGAAATCCAAGGGGTATGTCACGCACCGCGCACAGGGGAAAGCGTATATCTATTGTCCGGCCGTCGAACGGGCCCAGGTCGAGCGAAGGGCCGTCCGGAGCATGCTCAAGCGGTTCTTCGGCGGCTCGCCCGAGGCCCTGGTCCTCCGGCTGATCGAGGACGAGCAGCTCACGCCCGAGCAGTTGGACGAGCTGAGACGGGCGTCTGAGCGCGACCGGGAGTCCGACCCTCCGGGAGGTGTGCCATGATCGAGGCGATCCACACGGAGTCCGCGTGGGTGTGGGACGTCCTTGGGATCGGCGTCGACGTCGCGCTGAAGGCCACCTGCCTCCTCCTCCTGGCGATCATAGGTGACCGCGTGCTGCCTCGCGGCCGCGTCCTGGTTCGGACTGCGGCGTGGAACGCCTGCCTGATCGGTCTGTTGCTCCTCCCCGTGATCACGGCGGCGTTCCCGCGGCTCCGGGTTCAGTGTTTGCCGGCACGCTCGGCTCCCGTCGAGCCCGAGATCGTTTCCGCGTCCGTGGCCGAGGTCACAGATGTCTCTTCCCCCAATCGGCCCGCCGAGGCCGCCAGATACTTGCTGAGTGTTGCAGTAGACCTCTACGAGCAAACGGTGGTGACGCCTGGGTCATGGACGGTCGTCTCGGACTCGGGGCATGATTCCGGCGGGACTGTCGAAACCAGCACGGCGGATGTGGCCGTCGCGCCTCCCCTCTCGGAAGACACTTCAGCCGCTTCGATCGAGTCCGACAAGTTCGCCGGAGCAACGGGCTTCCCATGGGCGCTGTTGGCGGCGTGTGTCTACGCAGGCGGTGTCGTCCTGTTGGCGGTTCGATTGGCGATGTCCCTCCGCGCGGTCCGGATGCTGAGACGGTCGGGCCTCAGGCTGACGGACTCAGACTGGCTCGATGCCGTGGACCGATGGCGAGATCGGTTGGGTATCCGCAAGACCGTGGCGATGGTTCGCACGGACCGCGTCAGTGTCCCGACGGCGTTGGGGTGGGTGCGTCCGATGATCTTGTTGCCCGTCTCATTGGCTGGGGCACGGGCGGCCGGACATCGCGACGCGATTTTGGTTCACGAGCTGGCCCATGTCCGGCGTCGAGACTACCTGTGGCAGCTCATCCTGCGTGTGGTGCAGGTGATCTATTGGCCCCATCCGCTCACGTGGGTGATGGGTCGGCTCGTCGCTGGCGCACGGGAACGGGCGTGCGACGCGTTGTGCGTCCACTACCTGCAGAACCCACAATCGTATCGAGCGACGCTGGTGGAGGTCGCAGCCAAGCTGCTGGACCCCGCGTCGATTCGTCCCGAGCCGTTGAGCACGCCCATGGCCCGGTCCGCGAGACTGACCCGCCGCCTCCGACGGATCGATGGCAAGTCTCGCGTGACGCGATGCCTTGCGGGCTGGCCCGTGAGAACCGTGATCGCGGCGCTGGCCGTTGTCGTCGTTGGCGTGATCGCACCGATCGAGCTGGCACGGCGCTCCGCGGAAGCCAAGGAGGCTGCCGCGCCGACGCCTCCGACGACGAAGACCGATCCGGACGCCCACGCACGCACGCTCGACTTTCACGTGCTCCACGCCGAGACCCGCCAGCCCCTGCCGGGCGTCGCCCTGAAGATCTGGCTCAACGACGACAAGGAGAAGCACGTCACCGACGAACAGGGCCGATACCGGATCAAGCTGCCCGCGGCGAAGCTCAAGACGTTTTGCGTCCGGGCGAGCGCGCCGGGCTTCGTGCCATTGCAGGTGACGTTCCGTTGTCCTCATGTGCATCTCGATATCCCCGAGCGCTACACGCTGAAGCTGCCGCCCGGTACGTCCATCGGCGGCGTGGTCCGAGACGAGTCCGGCAAGCCGATCCAAGGGGCGACCGTCAAGATATGGCTATCCGGCCAAGACCATGCGATGCGGGCGGTGCTCTTTGATCGCGACGATCCTCTCAAGACCGACGCCCAGGGCCGATGGCGTTGCGACGGCATGCCGGCCGACTTCGAGGATGTGAGGGTCGACGTCTGGCACCTTGACTTTGTGGAGGACGAGCGCAGGTGGCGCCGCCAGCCCCCTCGTCCCGAGACGCTCCGCGACATGAGCCACGTGACGGTCCTGAAGCGGGGCATCACTATTGAGGTCAAGGTCCAGGACGAGGCGGGCAAGCCGATCCAGGACGCCCGCGTCTTCGCAGGTACGCGGAACTTCGTGCATCAGATGCACGAGAGGCGCACGGATGAGGAAGGCCGACTCCGACTGGGCGGCGGCAAGCCGGGTCGGACGTTCATCACCGTCTACGCCCCGGGCTACGTGCCCGCGCGGCGATCCATCATCGTCTCAGCCGGCCTCGATCCCGTTGTGTTCCGCCTGGGCCCGCCCCATAGGATCCATGGCTGGGTCGTCGATCGGTCGGGCAAGCCGGTGCCCGGGGCCTGGGTGGTCCCGAAAGAGTGGCGGGGACTTCATTTCAGCGAGTTCAAGCTGAAGACCGATGCCGAGGGCCGGTTCTGCTGGGACAACGCCCCGCCCGATCGCGTGCGGTTCACCGTCGTCAAGGAGGGCTACCAGAGAGTAAACAAGCAGTGGCTGACCCCATCGAAGGATGGACACGTCATCGAGCTGACCCGCGCCGTGGTCGTCCGCGGCAACGTCGTCGACGCCCGGACCGGCGAGCCGATCCCGCGGTTCCAAGTGAGCCGCAGCGCCAAGAGGTGGGGCGTCCAGGATCGCTGGGAGATGCTCCCGAAGGCCTTCGGCGGCGGCCGGTATGAGATCGCCTTTGAGCAGCCGGGGGGCAAGTACCGATTTCGCATCGAGGCCGACGGCTATCAGCCGGCCGTTTCCCGGGACTTCAAGCCGGATGAGGGTCGGCAGGTCTTCGATTTCAAGCTACAGAGGGGCAAAGGCCCGACGGGCGTCGTCCGCTTGCCCGATGGCTCGCCCCTTGCTGGCGCGCCGCTGGTCCTGTTCCCCTTGTCGGAGTTCGTCTTCGTCACGAACGCAGCGGTCAAGAATCCCGGGAGCGTCAGCGTCCGCTCGGGCCAGGACGGTCGGTACCGCTTCAGGCCGCAAGACGAGCCGTTCGGCATCGTCGTTGCACACCCCCGGGGCTACGCCGAGCGGACGTCGGAACAGCTCGCGGCCTCGCCAGACATCACGCTCGAGCCGTGGGGGCGCGTCGAGGGCACGCTCCGAATCGCGGGCAAACCCGGCGCCCGTCTGCCCGTGTCGTTGTCGTGGGAGGGGCTGCGGAGAAAGAGCAAGCTGAAGCTCGACTACGACGCCGAAACCTGGACGGATGCGAAAGGGCGCTTCGTCTTCCCGCACGCGCGTCCCGGCACATCCAAGATCTGCCGCAGCATCATGGACGACAAGGACGCCCTGGCCTCGAATTATGCCGTCCAGGTCGAGGTCGAGTCGGGCAAGACGGCGCGCGTCGAGCTGGGCGGGACAAAGGGGTCGGCCGTTGGCCGCACCGTCGTCGGCCGCGTCGTCGCGCCGGCCGGGGCGACTCGGAAGATCGATTGGGCCAACGACCGGTTCGCCCGCTTGACCTGGGAGGGCGAATCGGCGCGTCACAAAGGCCCGAAGCGTTACTGGTTCAACGTGGGGCTCGATGGGCGGTTCCGTGTGGACGATGTCCTGCCCGGTCGTTATGAGCTCAGCGTCAAGTTGTATGCACCGAGGGAGGGCCCCGCGGGGACGTGGGAGGACACGATCGGCAAGGCCGAGCACGAATTCACCGTGCCCGCCGCGGCCGGCGACCGCGACAACACGCCCGTCGACCTGGGCGAGGTGGGGTTCAAGTTCCGCAGGGACCTGGAGGTCGGCCAGCAGGCGCCGCCCTTCGATGTCCCCGTACGCGGCAACTTGCTTCTCCGTCGTCACCGGGACAACGGCCAGCGCATCAGAATCGCGGACTTCGTCGGCGACCCCGATCGCGGCAAGTTCGTGCTGCTGGCGTTCTACAGCGCGCTGCAACCCTCCGGGAAGGTGAGACTGGACGCGCTGAGATCCGTCCACGAGGCCTTCGGTGACGACGAGCGATTCGTCATGATCCTTCTGGCCACGAACGTGAGATACGAGAAGAGGCTCGACAAGCCCTTCGGGCGGGACAATCCCAGGGTCCTCCAGGCCGCGCTGGGCTACGTGTCCGACAAGGTGCTGGAGGACTACGGGGTCGTGGAGGCCCGTCTGGCGATCGGAGATCCGCAGGTCTTCTTGATCGGTCCGGACGGGACGGTTCTCGCGACGGACCTGGTCGGCCTGGCCATCCAGGCGGCGGTGACCACCGTGCTCGGCCCGCCCAAGGGGCGGGGGACCGCGGCGGCCAAGCCCGTGCCTAAGGAGGTCACAGAAGCGATCGAGGCGTTCAGGAAGGAGATCCACTCACGGAACGAGCAGCTCGCCGCCATCGACAAGGACATTGCGGAGCTCGAGCGCGACGAGAAGCTCGCAGCCGCCTTGACGACGCCGGATGCCCGGATGAAGAAGCTGCAGAAGGAGGTAGCTGCCCGGGAATCCGAGCTGGAGATCCTGCGGACCCGCTACGAGGCCATCCGGAATCTGGACGCCGGGAAGGCTGCGTCTTCCCCGGAGCTGATCGCCAGGATCGAAGCCGATCCGAAGGTCACCGCCCTGGTCCGCCGCGTCAGGGATCTGACGGAGCGGAAGGCGGCCTTGTCGACGAGGCACGGGCCAGAACACAAGAACGTGGCCGAACTGGACAAGCAACTGAAGGCGGCCGAGCAAGAACTCGTCCAGCTTCGCAAGGCGCGCTTCAAGAAAGAGCGCGCTGCGTTGACGGAGTCCTATGAGCAGGCCTACCACTGCGCGCTCCGCGCCGTCACGGAGCTGAGGGAATCGCTCGCAAAGGCAACGCAGGAGCGGTTGGACCTGGACGCGAAGCTTCAACGTCACCGCGAGCTGACGCAGCGCCGAGAGCAAGTCGAGGCCCAACGAGATCGGTACGCGAAGGTCCGCGCCCGCTACCTTCGCCTCCATCCCCAGGCGACTACCCGACTGTCCGATACGGACCGCATCCTGGAGCTTCGGGTCACGAACCGTCAGACGAAGGAGCCGCTGCCGGACGTGCGATTCAACGTCGTCGGGGCCAAGATGGCGTCGGCCAGGACGGATCAGACGGGTCGTCTCAGGATCGCCTTCGACGGCCAGCGGTCGCTGTCGCTGTTCATCTCGGCCGACAAACCCGGGTTCGTGCCGCTCGTGGTCCAATGGTCGTACGGCGGGCCCGATTCCGGCGGCCCGCATCCATACGCCCTGGCCATGGAACCGGCCGTCCCCATCGGCGGGATCGTAAGGGACGAGACCGGCCAGCCCATCAAGGACGTCCGCGTCGAGCTAGACCTGCGTCGACCCGATCCCGACGCGGGTCCCAACGCCAAGATCAAGATCTGGAACCATCGGGTCAAGACGGATGCGGCCGGGCGATGGCGGTACGACCGGGCACCCGCGGCGCTGGATGGATTCACGATCCGTCTGTCGCACCCAGCGCATGTCAAGACGGAACTGTCCGGCGCGGACCTCCCGCCGGCGGACAAGCTCCAGGACAGGTCGGCCGTCGTGGTCCTCAAGAAGAAGGGCCGGGGGATCCCCATCATGGGCACGGTGCTCGACCAGGAGGGCCGGCCCATCCGGGAGGCATCAGTCCGCGGTCACACGGGAGCGAAGCTGTTCCAATCCGGCCGCCGCGACACGACGACGACGGACGCGGACGGCCGATTCTGTCTGTTCCGCAGCAAGCCCTCCGACGTCCTCATTGCCGTTCAGGCCTCGGGCTATGCTCCGGACGTGAAGCGCGTCTCGGTCCAGGCGGGCATGGAGCCGGTGACGTTCCGTCTGGGGCCAGGCCACACCATTCGAGGTCGCGTGGTCAACAAGCGAGGCGAGCCGTTGCCGGACGTGATGATCGACGTCTTCGGCTGGCGGGGTTATCACCCGGTTCTGGACCTGAACCTGACGACGGATTCGGACGGCCGGTTCGCCTGGACCAGCGCGCCGTCGGACGAGGTGGAGTTCGGCTTTCTTCACAAGGACTATACCGGCCTGAACCAGGAGCGCCTTCGGGCTTCTGACACCGAGCAGACGATCACGCTATACAAACCGATGCGCGTGACCGGGAAGGTCCTGGACGCCGAGACGGGCGAGCCGGTGCAGCATTTCAAGGTCCTACCGGCATGCGACCCCGGGGACGACGCGACCGGGATGACGGCGTGGCGGCTGGAGCGCGTGGCAAAGGCCTCCGCGGGGCGCTTCGAAATCGAACCGAGAATCAGCGTCTTCGTCGAGCCGTTCCGGTTCCGCATCGAGGCCGAAGGCTACAAGCCGTTCGTTTCGCGCCGGTTCACATACCAGGACGAGGAGGTGACCTACGACGTCCGGCTGGAGAAAGCCGCCTGGCTGACGGGCACGGTCCGCTTGGCCGACGGCGGACCCCTGGCCGGCGCTCTGGTCGTGATGAGCAGGCAAGACGATCCCGTCTCGCTGAGAGACCGCAAGGTCCAGAGCTTTCTCGCTGAGTACCGGATCTTCAAGACCGACGCTGATGGCCGATTCACCTTGCCGCCTCAGGAGACGCCCCACAACGTGCTGGTCCTTCACGAGAAAGGCTTCGCGACGGCGTCGACCAAGGAGCCCGTACAGCTCGCGAACCTCCGGCTGCAGCCTTGGGGCCGGATCGAGGGAATCGCGCGGATCGGCGCGAAGCCCGCCGCAGAGCGGAAGGTCGGCGTGACGATTGACGAGGGCGTGGGGACAGGCGCAGCCCGGGCGAGGCATACCTGCACAGCCGTCACGGACGCAAGGGGGCGGTTCGTCATAGAACGGGTGTTCCCGGGGAGCGGGTGGATGGGATACCAGATCGGGTCTTCCGGCTGGGCTTGGCTTCCGACCGATCTCGGGAACATGAGCCACCTTGCGCACGTGGAAGTCGTCTCCGGTCAAACGACGCGTGTGGATCTCGGCGGGACGGGCCGGCCGATCGTGGGCCGCGTTAAGCTGCCGCCTGGCGTCGCCGCCCAAGGCAAGGTCACCTGGAACCCATCCTACAACTGGGTGACCCCAAAGCCTCCAAGCCTGCCCATGCCCGAGGACATCAAGCGCCAAGGTCCGCAGAAGCGATCGGCGTGGAGAAAGGCCTGGCTGAAGAGCAAGGTGGATCTGGGCTACGAGGACGCGCTGCGAAGGTACGCGGTCGTCGTGAAGCCGGATGGCACGTTTCGCGTGGACGACGTGACGGCGGGAATCTACACGTTGTGCCTCCGCGCGCTGAAGCGAACGAAGGGCGCACCATTCGGCCTCGGCGAGGAGATTGGTCGCCTTCGGCACGAGTTCGTGGTCCCCGAAATCTCCGGCGGCCGAAGCGACGAGCCGCTCGATCTGGGAACGTTGACCCTTCTGCCTCCCAAGCGCCTCAAGCCGGGCGACGTCGCACCGCCGTTCGAGGCCGAGGCCCTGAAGGGCAAGCGCATTCGCCTCGCTGACTATCGAGGCAAGGTCGTCCTGTTGCACTTTTGGTGTCTCCTCGAGGACGATGGGGTCGCACGCCTCAAGGCCGTCCACGATGCCTTCGGCGCAGACGAGCGATTCGTCATGATCGGGGTGGGGTTCCTGGGAGACCCGGAGCTCGTCGAGAAGGAAGTCACCTCGAAGGGGATCACGTGGCCTCAGCTCGTCACCCATGAAGCGATATCCCGACTGTGGGACGACTACGGCGTACCGACGATGTCATCGTCAGTGTTCGAGGGCGGCGTTATGTACCTGATCGGCCCGGACGGCAAGATCCTCGCGACGGGACTCGACGGCGAACAGATTGAGTCCGCCGTCGCCAAGGCCCTCGATGCGCAATAGGCGGTCACTTCGACTCGCCGGTCTGGAAGTAGAGCCGGATCATCCACTCTCGATCGGGCACTTCCTTGAAGCCCTTCGCAATGGTACCGGCCAGGGAGTGCGACTGCTTCGGGTCCTTGTTGTAGTGCCAGTAGATGCCCTTGGTTCGGCTGGCCTTGGGGTCCAGGGCGATCGTGATCTCACCGTCGTTTCCTGCGAAGCCGCCGACCGCAATTGGCTTGCGGAACCGAAGATCGGCCCATTTCGGCTTGTAGGAGAACGCTGAGTACGATAGCGACGCCTTCGACCGGGACTTGCCCTTGCTGTCGAGCACCGCGACGCTGAGTTTCGTCCGCTTCGGCGAGTATCCCGAGCCGTACCGGCTGGCGTAGACGCGGAGTCCGGTCAGCTTGACGTCCTTTATGGACGTGCCCTTCGGCAGGACGTCGGCCAGCTTGATCCGGACCGCCGGCCCGGCCCCGCCGTAGCTCTGCTTGCCGTCCGACTTGCCGGTGTCCAGCTTGACCTCGGTCTGGTCCCTGAAGGAGCTCGTCTTCTTCTTCGGCTTCCAGTCGGCCAGACGCTGGACGTCCTTGTCCGTCGACGGCTTCTCGGTCAGATGGACGCGGACCATCCAGTCATACTTCTTGGTGACGGGCTTGAACCCGCTGTCCGGTAGGCCGGTCAGCGAGTGCGTTTCGTCGACGTCCTCGTCGAGACCGAGGTAGACGCCCTTCGTCCGGTGCGGGTTGAAGGCCAGCGCGACGTAGAAGGACTTGGTCACCTCGATCGGCGGCGTCTTGAGCGTGTACCACCGCATCTCGCCGCGCTCGATCATCTCGTAGGGGTACTCGAGGTCGGCGAGGACCTGCTTTTTGTCGTTGAGCAGATAGACGTGGAAATCCTCGTCGGGGGCCTCGGGCCGGCCGTAGCGGCTGGCGAAGATCGCGACCGCCTCGACGAAACCGAAATCGGACAGACGGTCAAACTGGACGGCGTGCCCCGAGGCGCTGAGGCTTCGCCTGCCCTCGGCCGAGTCGTCGACGTGCTTGAGCGGAAGCGCATCGTCAGGGATCGTGCCGCCCGCGGACGGCGCCCCTTCGGCTGGCGCCGAGGCCAACAGCGTGACCTGGACCACGAACGCCGTGGCCTGCTGTAGCCTCGACCAGTGTCCCAGCGCAAAGCGGGTGTCGGTCTGGTAGCGCATGATCGGGTCCTCCGTTCTGTCAGATGTCCAGGGGGTGACCTCGTCCTGAGCCCGGCCCAGGACCTCGCCGTTCGCGTCCAGCAACTCGACGGTGACCTCCAAGACGACCGCCGCCCTTCGCTGCCAACGGGTCTCGAGCTGTGCCCACAGCCGGTCGTCACGCGTCTCGAAACGGATGCGACCCGCCTCGGCGAGCTGGGGATACTCGGCCGTACCGGCCACGAGGTCGAGGACAACGTCGTGGTCGAGTTCGAGATCCCCTTCGGCCTGTGATGGCACAGGGGCGAGCGGCTCGGTCGCGGACGGGCTCGGCATGTCGGCCGCCGGGCGCATCGTCGCCATGGCCAGCGGGAGGACCAGACAGACCGCAGCCGGCACTGCGAGTAGGACCGCAAGACGTGTGACAGGTCGTCGGTTTCGGGCGGCGTCGAGGATGGCCAGGAGCCGGCCTTCCATATGCGACGGTCGGGCCATCGCGATGGCGGCCTGGCCGACCAAGCTCTTGGCCCGCAGACCCGAGGCCACCTGCAACAGGTGCTCGGCGTAGTCGGCAGGTTGCGGGCCGGCGCCGAGCACCAGGTCGTCGCACGCCCGTTCCGACTCGCTCACCATCCGATGCACGGCCAGCCAGGCCAGCGGGTTGAACCAATAAGCCGCACAGGCGAGCTGAGAGACGAGCAGTGTCAGGCAGTCCCATCGTTTCAGGTGCGCCAGCTCATGCAGCAAAACGATCCGCCGACGTTCGGCCGACCAGTCGGACGCTTCGTCGGGCAGCAGCAGCCTCGGTCGCCAGACGCCCCAGGCCATCGGCATCGAGCGACGGCCGCTCTGCAGAAGCACGACCGGTCGGGTGAGGCCCAAGTCGTCGGACAACCGCTTCAGGAGTGGGGTCCACAGCTCGCCCTCGAGCGGTCGAGCGCTCCGGCCGAGTTGCCACAGGCTCAGCCTGCCCAGGCACAGACGCCCAAGGACGAGCATCGTCCCGATCACCCACGCGATCAGCGCCCACGCCCACGGGGGGCGGTGCACATCTTCGACTTCCGAGACAGTCCCGACGGCTGGGACTGTCTTGGCCGGGGACGGGGCGTCAAGCGAATCCGCCGGCGCCGGGATCGGCTCGGAATGCTCAGGGGCAGACTGGTCAATCTGCGGCGGTGCGACGATCCCTGCATGCATGTCCGGTGCAGGACGCTCAACGATCTCGGTCGTTGACAACGTCTCGTCGGGTTCCTGAACCACTACACGCTGGTCAGGCAGCTCCACCCAACGCGGCAGGGCTTCCCATCCGGGCAATGCCGCAGACAGAACCGGCAACACGAGCGTGCCACCCACCGCGAGAAACCACACCAGATGCCGGGACGCCGCCGACGCCCGCCGCATCAGCAAGGTGGCCGCGCCCGCCAATGCGAGCAGCAGCGTCCCCTTGAGCGCGGCGTCGACGAGCACTGGGAGCCACCGCGCCGTCATGGCGGGGACCGATTCGGTGGTGAGCCACGCCGGTATCACTTGCTCCCTCTCCTGCGAGCCCGGCGGACGAGATCGGCCAGGCGCTCGAGCTCCTCGGTCGACAGATCCGACTGCGGATCAGACAGATGGACCGCCACCGCGTTCTCGAGCGAACCGTCGAAGAACGTCTGAAGCACCCGACGGAGTGCAGATCGCCCGGCTCGCGTCCGGGGCCGGGTGGGTCGATAGACGAACTCCCTGCCCCGCTTGGTGTGCTTGAGATGGCCCTTGTCCTCGAGGATCCGCAGGAGGGTCCGCACGGCCGTCCGGGTTGGTGGATCGGGCAGGCCGCTCAGGACCTCCGTCGCCGAGGCCTGGCCCTTGGCGTAGACAATGCCCATGATTTGCCGCTCACGACGGCTGAGGTTCAGGTCCGCCTGGTCGTCCATGGCCAGCCATCTCCGGGATCCCCTCGCGGGAGCGCCCCGACCCCGGCCCGCCCGCGAAGAGCCAATTTCTTAACCCTTGTAAACATACCCCGCGTTGCCGGTTGCGGCAAGCTGAAAAGCTAATTTTTTGGCATTTATCTGAGCTTGACATCGGCTCGGTCCCGCGGGCATGATGGGGTACGCTGTCTTGGTGGTGCTCAAACGCAGAGCACGGGTCGATGCTTCGTCGACCAGGTCCACACGGACCTGTTGAGAGTCGGTTGCTGGATTCGCATTCCAGGCAAGGCAGCGCGGACACGGGCCGACGCTTCAGGCCCGTGTCCGACTCGTTGTGCATGTTCGGCGTCCCATCTTGATCGCCCGTCGCGGCGCCGTTTGCAGGGCCTGACCATGGGCATCTGGGATTGGTTCAAAGGCAAGGATACGGGCCTCGGCCCCGATGAGCTGGCTCGCCGTCTGGGGATCGGCGAGGACGAGCTCCGCGCCTGTCAGCCGACTTACCGCGAGTTCGACGTGCCGAAGCAATCGGGCGGCCATCGGCGGATCTGCGCACCGGAGCCGCAGCTCAAGGCCCTCCAGCGCCGCATCCTTCGCCGCGTGATCGGGCGGCTTCGGTGTCATCCCAGCGCGGTTGGATTCGAGCGCGGCTACTCGATCGTGTCCAACGCGCTCTACCATGCCAGACAGGCGGTCGTGATCCGCATGGATCTGAAGGACTTTTTCGGCCAGACCCGCGCGAAACGGGTCAGGAAGTACTTCCAGGCCATCGGATGGAACCGGGAGGCGAGCAAGCTGCTCGAGAAGCTGTGCACGCACCGTGGCGGGCTGCCGCAAGGCGCCCCGACCAGCCCGCGTCTGAGCAATCTGGTGAACCACCGACTTGACGCCCGCCTGGCCGGCCTGGCCCGGAAGTTCGGCGCTGCCTACTCCCGCTACGCTGACGACATGACGTTTTCACTCGGGGACGACAACGCTTCTGCCATACGTGCGCTGATTCGTGCCACCAAGAAGATCGTCGACGACGAGGGCTACGTGCTGCACCAGACCCGGAAGCTCCACATTCGCCGCCAGCACCAACGTCAGATCGTCACCGGCCTGGTCGTCAACGATCGAGTGAATCTGCCCCGCGAGACCCGCCGTTGGCTCCGCGCCGTCGAGCATCGCCTCCAGACCGGTCGCCAAGCCACGCTCACCCCCGATCAGCTCGAGGGCTGGCGATCGCTGCAGTCGATGATCGCCCGCCAGGCCGACGCGGGAGAGGCGCTACAGGAAACCTGACCCCAAAGCCATGCTCCGTCTCGGTGTCCGTTGCTTGTGTCCAGGGGGTTACCTTCGGCGCCGCATGGCCATGAGTAGCACACCGACGACCAGCAGCGGCAATGCCGCCCCGACGCCGCTGCCGCATTTGAAGACGGCCGTCACCTCTCGATCGGTATCCATGACGATGGTGATGGGGTTGTTCGTGTCGACGGCTGCGTAGTTGGCGTCCCCGGGATGGTTGGGGTCATAAACCTCCCAGTGCCGGAACGACTTGCCCTCGATCGGCAGCGCCGTCAGCGCGACCGCGGTGCCCGCGCGGTACGCGGTCAGGTTGGCGTCGTCCGGTTCGGGGTCGAGGTCCACGTCACCCCAACCCCCGTTGGTCTCGTTGATGGTCAGGCTGTACATGCGAGGCGGGAAGTCCAGTGCCGAGGTCGAAAAGTCCAAGTCGACCTGTCCGGTGACAATGTCCCACGGTAAGTCGAAGACGGGCAGGTCCCACCGCATCCACAGGAACTCGATGTAGAGCACGGGGTAGGCCGTCAGCGTCGCGGTCATCTCGAGGTCTTCGTTGTATGAAGCCGTTTCCTGGTAGCCGTCCACGCCGATGGTGACCGGCCGCGATTCGCCCTCGTTCGTGTACACATTGCCGTCGGTCACGCTGATCGAGTCGGCCGTCATCTCTCCGCTGGCCCCCAGCGACGCGTCGATCGACACGCCGCCGCCCAGGCCGGGAATCTCGATCACCCCGCTCAGGACCAAATCCACGATGTCGACGTTCACGACGTTCTGCCGCCCGGTGGCGTCGGAGACGCTGACGGATGCGTCGAGCAGATAGGAATCGAAGCTGGCTTCATCGTAGACGCGGAGGTCGAACTGGGGGACGTACGGGATGTCAAACACGAACGGGTCCCAGATCCCCACGTCGATCGATCCCTGGGCGGAGAACTCGGCGCCGAAGTCGATCGCCAGGTCCCCCGAGCCGGCATCTGCCTGGAGTTGGCTGGCATTGTAGTCCAGCTCGAAGTCGCCCTCGACGTGGGAGGCGACATCGGCGCCGGCCCCCATGATGAGGCGGATCTGGACGGGAAACCCGCCCGGCTCCTCGTTCTCGCCGGGCCACCACTTCGTGTCCCAACTCCAGCTCAGTCCGGTCAGGGACGCATCGAAGGCGACGTCGTCGGTGGCAGTCGCTTGGCCGGCCTGCTCGCCGGCGATACCGCGGGGCTTTGCCGGTTCGGCGGCTGCGCGATCGGGCGACTCGGGTAGGGCGGGCGGCCCGTCGAGGTACTCGAACACCTGGACGATCGTAACGCCTCGGTTCGGAGAGACGGTCTCGATTAGTAGGGGCAAGTCACGCCGCTCGCTGCCGTCCGCAACGGGGTGGATGGTCGTCCTGGCCGCCACCTTGCCCGCGACCTTGGCGGTGACGCAGAGCGGCGCGTCTTGTGTCTGGGGAAGCGCCCACTCCACGACGCCGGAGGCACCCCGTTGCTGGAACGGCGCGGATGCTGTCTTGCCGTCACTGGCGGTTGCAAGCAGACCGGCGACATCTGCCTCAGCCAGCATCTTTCGCGCGCTTACGGAGAACCCGGGATAGGCAAAGCCCCGCTCGCCCAAGCGGACGAGCGTCCGACGCGTCGGTGCGGCGGGATCCTCCTCAAAGGCGATGACCTCCACGGAGCCCTTCGCCCGGGCGAGCTCCGCCATTTCCGCCGGCGTAGCGTCCGGCATAGACTGGATCCTGGCCGTGTAGACTCGGGCATACGATACGTCATCGCTCGCGCCGCTTGCCGGCGACGACCAGCAGGCCGCTACGATCGCAAGACACACCCATCTTCCCGTAACCGAGTGATTCGAGCTGAACATGATCTCTTCCTCCCTGCCTGCATTTTGCATCACAGCTTGTGTCTTGTCAAAGCAGATCGGAGGCAATCGAACGAGGCGGACGCCATCACGCCTCTCGGTCGAGGGAGGGCGACGGACCGGTTGAGGACCAAGCCGCCGCTCCGTATCATCACGTCTGGTGTGAGAGGATCGGATGTGGGGAGGCGTTCGGAAGGGCGAATCATGCATCAGACAAGACGACATGCCGTCGGCGTCATGGCGTTGGCGATTGGTATGGCTCTGCTGCCCGCAGCGCTGGCCGTCGCGGCGGATCGGCCGCTGAACGTCGTCCTGCTGCTCGTCGACGACATGGGTTGGACCGGGGCGGGCTGTTACGGCAGCGACCTGCACGAGACGCCCAACATCGACCGCCTTGCCGCTCGGGGCGTGAGATTCACGAATGCCTACGCCGCCGCGCCGGTCTGCACGCCGACGCGGGCGTCGATCATGACCGGCAAGTCGCCTGCCCGATTGCACATGACCATCTGGCGCGAGTCCGCGACCAACCGGGTCAAGGGCCGGAGGCTCCTCCCGCCGGACACGGTGGCGAATCTACCGCAGTCGGAGGTCACCCTCGCCGAGGTGCTCAAGTCGGCCGGCTACGTCACCGCGCACGTGGGGAAATGGCACCTGGGCGACGCCGCCCACTATCCGCAGAACCACGGCTTCGATCTCAACATCGGCGGCACGCTGTGGGGATGCCCGGCCACGTTCTTCCATCCGTTCGCGGGGCCGTTCGGCCGCCAGAAGGAGATGCGCTACGTCCCGGACCTGCCGTGGGGCAAGCCCGGCGACTATCTGACCGATCGACTGACCGACGAAGCCTTGCGCGTCATCGACCGGGCCGGCGACAAGCCCTTCTTCCTGAACATGTGCTACTACACCGTCCACACGCCCATCGAGGGCAAGCCGAAGCTGGTCGAGCGTTTTGCCAAGAAGATCACCGACGGGCTCGACCACGACAACGCCCACTACGCAGCCATGCACCAGAGCTTAGACGAGAGCGTCGGCCGAATCCTGGCCCGGCTGGAGCAGCGCGGCATCGCCGATCGCACGCTGGTGATCTTCAGCTCCGACAACGGCGGCTACATCAACAAGTACCGCGGCGTGCGGGTCACCGGCAACAGGCCGCTTCGGTCGGGAAAGGGCTCGCTCTACGAAGGCGGGATCCGCGTGCCGTTGATCGTCCACTGGCCTGGCGTGACGAGGGCGGCGAGCGTATGCGAAGCGCCGGTCGTATCGACGGACTTCTACCCGACGCTGCTGGAAGCCACGGGCGTGAGCGGGGTGCCGGATCACAACGCCCAGCTTGAGGGCGTCAGCCTCGTGCCGCTCCTGCGGACCCCCAAGGCCACACTCGACCGCGACGCCCTCTACTTCCACTATCCGCATTACTATCAGACGACCACGCCGGTCAGCGCCATCCGCACCGGGGACTTCAAACTGCTCGAGTACCACGAGGACAACCACATCGAGCTCTATAACCTTAGGGACGACCCGGGCGAGACGAAGGACTTGGCGTCGAAAATGCCGGACCGCGCCAACCAGCTGCGCACCCGGCTGCACGCCTGGCGCAAGCGGGTCAACGCACAGATGCCCACCCCCAATCCGAAGGACAAGCATGCCAAACAGCGGTCCGGAAGGACGTGATATCACTCGGCATCGTCGGCAGGTGGCGCCGGGGGCGTTGTTGCTGCATTGGTCGCGTCGGCCGGTTCGGCGAGGCGGTTGATGAGGGCGGCCATGTAGCCGGCGGCGAATCCGTTGTCGATGTTGACGACGCTGACGCCGGCCGCGCAGCTGTTGAGCATGGTCAGGAGCGGTGCGAGTCCCTGGAAGCTCGCGCCGTACCCCACACTCGTCGGGACTGCGATGACGGGAGCGGCCACCAGACCGCCCACGACACTGGCCAGGGCGCCCTCCATCCCGGCCACCACCACGATGGCCGTCATCGTCTGCAGCTCGGACGAGTGGGACAGCAGCCGGTGGATCCCCGCCACGCCGACGTCGTAGAAGACCTGCGTCCGCTGGTCCATGATTTCGCAGGTCACGCGGGCCTCCTCGGCGACGGGCATGTCGCTGGTCCCGGCCGAGACGATCCCGATCACGCCGGTGGACCTGGACGGCTCGACCTGACGCAGCGTGATCGCGCGGGCCCGCCTGCTATACTTCGCGGCCTTGTACGCCTTCTCCACGGCGCGGAAGATCCTCGGCGAGGCCCGTGTGGCCAGGACGTTTCCGCCGTGGTCGGCCAGACGACGGAAGATCTTGACCACCTGCTTGGCGGTCTTGCCCTCGCAGTAGATGACCTCCGGGAACCCGCATCGCAGCGCCCGGTGGTGGTCGACGTTGGCGAACTCGAGCGGCTCGAAGGGCAGGTGCCGCAGCTTGCCGATCGCCTCGTCGATGTCCAGGCGGTCGGCGCGAACGTCCTGAAGGAGCTGACGCAGGGCTTCCGGATTCATGGCGGGGTCCTCGAGGCTCTCACCAAGTCTAGATCGGCGATGCCGGTGATTCAAGCGATCCGCCGTCGATCGGCCACGCGTCGCGAGATATCCGTCCGCGTCCCGCGCGACCCTTGATCCGCCAAGTTGAGTCTGCGGGCCCGAGACGCTAGACTATCTACACGGATTCACATGGCCCGGATGCCAGTGATCGTCTATGCACAACAAGCATCCGGGTCCTGCTTGGCGGCCTGCCGCAGGGGAACCCCGTGGAGTTGTCCGTTCGACCACGCGACGACGTGTTCACGCAACCGGGTGAATTCCCCGCGCTGCGGGCTCGCGTCCGTGAGATGGCGGCCGGATTGGACATCCCGTCCGTCGTCGTCTACGCCTTCGACCGCCGAACGCGGATCCTGCCGTACCTGTTCGCCGACAAGATGATGGTCCCGGCGGGCGTGCGGTTGATCGGCGCGACGCTCTACGATTGCGGCCTGACGACCACCCGGATCGTCTTGCAGCAATGGACGCCGCGGTTCCGACCGTCGCAGGCCCGGCTGGATGGACGATGCCCCGAGATGCTGCTGATCGGCAGCATGCAGATCCACGCAGAGCAGGCCTACAAGCTCATCGCCGACACCTGTTCGATGCCGCCGTCCGAGCGTCCGCTGATCCTGGTCGGTGGCCCCAAGGGGATCTACGAGCCGTGGGACGTGTTCGCCATCGGTGGCGACCCCAACGTGACCGCGGACGTCGCCGTCCGCGGCGAGGCCTTCGTGCTGGCCCAACTGCTCGAGGTTCTGCTCGCGTATCGCAAGTCGGGTGGCACGATGCGTCAGGCGTTCGAGCAGGCCCGCCGTGACCGGGCGCTCGAGTCGGTGCTGGGACTGGTCTATCGTCCTGACGATCCGGACGAAGCGCCGGGGTGTTTGGTCGATACCGGCACGCAGCGGATCGTGAACGACCTGGACGAGTTGCCCCCCGCCCTGGACGGATTCCGGCTGCTGGAGCCTCCCGGTCGCCACACGACGCTGCGGCCCGGGCCGATCGAACTCAGCCGCCTCCACAAGCACGCGCCCATCGCGCCGCTGGAGATGACCAAGGGCTGCAAGTTTCACTGCGACTTCTGCCCGATACCGGCCTTCAACCAGCGGACGTTCCGGAACAAGAGCGGGGAGCGGCTGGCCGACGAAATGGAGCAGGTCAACCGCCACACGGGTATTCGTCACTTTTTCGGGACGTGCGACAACTTCTTCAACAACCGCAAGCGGGCGGAGGCCATGCTGGACGTCCTGGTCAAACGGTCTTGGGACAACAAGCGGCTCAAGAACCACGTCCGCTGGGGCACCGAGTCGACCCAATACGACGCCTGCAAGAACCTGGACCTGATGCGGCTGGCCAGGCGGGGGGGCATGCGGGCGCTGTGGTTCGGCATCGAGGACCTGACCGGGGCGTTGGTCAAGAAGGGCCAGGACGCCGAATCGGCTCGCGAACTGTTCGCCGAGTTAGATCGGGTCGGCATCTGTCCCATGCCGATGATGGTTCACCATGACGCCCAGCCGCTGCTGTCTCGCGGTAACCTGTCGGGGTTGATCAACCAGGTGATCTTCCTCCGCCGGGCGGGCGCCATCAGCATGCAGATCTGCAGCCTGACGCCGTCGGTGGGCGCGGCGGGATACGAGAGGATGTTCGAGGACGGGTGCGTAATCGAGAGCGTGTCCGGCCGACCCGTGGGACAGTGGCAGATCGACGGCAACCACGTGGTGGCGACGTCGTCGCCCAGCCCGTGGCTGGTCCAGATGAGGCTGCTGGCCGGCTATGCGGCCTTTTACAACCCCCTGCACCTGGCCGAAAGCCTGGTCCGCCCGCGGAAGCGCCTCTTCCTGGCCGACGTGGGCTTGCAGGTCGTGGGCATGTACGCGCTGGCCCGCACGGCCGTCAAGTACCTCCATTGGGCAGCGCGGCTGTGGTCCGGGCCGTTCACGCGTCATACCTCGCCGCCGGCCCCATCGTGGAAACTGATCAGCCCGGCCGAGCTCCGCCCGCCCGACGCCGAGGCCCATCATTCAGGCCCTGCTTCATCTGCTAAGGCCCGCGTCGGCTGAGGAGTCCCTTTTCCGTTCGAGACCCGCCTATGCAGCCGCCGCAGAAGAAGCTACGGGCGTGGCACTTCGCGGGGCTGTTGACGACCTACGGGTGCAACGCACGCTGTGCCTTCTGCTACGTATGGGGCGCGCCAGACCAGGGCGGGACGATGTCTCCCGAGGACGCGGTGGCGTTCTGGCGGCAGCTCGACCGGGTGTCCGCCATCGACGGGCGGGCCATCCAAGTGCATATCTCCGGCGGGGAACCGTTCGAGCAATGGGACAACCTCGTCGCCATCCTCCGGGCCGCCGCGGACGGTGACCTCCCGCTTCCCGTCAAGGTCGAGACCAACGCCGGCTGGGCCACCGACGATGATCGCACGCGCAAGCGGCTGATCACGCTGCGGGACCTGGGCCTCGGCAGGCTGGACGTGTCCACCGACGTCTTCCATCAAGCGTTCGTCGACATCGAGCGCGTCCGACGATGCGTACGGATCGCCCGCGAGGTCTTCGGCGAGGAGGGCGTGCGCGTCCGATGGCAGACATTCCTGGACGATCCCGTCATCGTCAAGGGATTGGACGCCGTCGAACGGGACCGCGCGTTCGTCGACGCCCTCGGCAGGATCCATGAACGGACGACGGGTCGGGCGGCGTTCGCGCTGGCGCCGATGCTGCCGCAGCACCCCATCGAGCATCTCGCAGATCAGCACTGCATCAAGGAGCTGCTCAAGAGCAAGCACGTCCACGTCGGCCCGGACGGGAGCGTGTTTCCCGGCGTGTGCAGCGGCATCCTTCTGGGCAACGCGTCCGCCGAGCCGTTGGATGAGATGTGGCATCGCCTGGCCGATCACTGGCAGGATGAACCTGTCTTGGCGCCGCTGATTCACGGCGGTCCGGTCGCGCTGTGCGAACTGGCGCGACGTCATGGCTATCAACTCCGGACTGCGGGCTATGCCACGAAATGCCACCTCTGCACGCACGTTCGGCAGTTCCTGTTCGAACGCGGTGTGTGCCCGGGACACCTGGGCCCGGCGGCGTGCTACGCGCCTGAAGCGGTCTTCACCGACGCAAGGGGGGCCTCCTCAACGTAGACGTGTGGGGCAGAATGAGCGCTGCCGGAAGCGGCGTGGCTCAGCGCCGAAGGGCGGGACGTTGACGTTTGGACCGGCCCGACCGCAGTTCCTGGATCCTCCGCAGCTCCTCTGCCGGCGTTACCGGGAACAGGAGCCCCAGCAGTCCGACGACGATCAGACCCGCAACGCCGATGGCGCAGGCTGCCAGACCATAGACGACAGATCCGGTGCTGAGCTGCAGGACGAGGCAGACCGCCGACGCAACCAGGCAGATCGCCGAGAACGTGCAGCGGATGAGCAGAAGCGGGGGGCCGGGCAACAGACGGACCTGACGCGGGCGGACGAGACAGTCGACGCACACCCGTGTACCGTCCAACCGAGGCGTCAATGCCTTCAGTGCCCCGCAGGACGCACAGAGCCCATACGTCTGGTTCCGTTCGGCAGCCTGGCGGGCCTGCAGAATCGCCTCGTAAGCGGCGCAGACGGTGGCGAACTTCTGCGTCTGTAGTCGGTCGTTCCCGCCCCGGCGGTCGGGATGGTAGGCCAGCGCAAGCTCGCGGTACCGGCGCCGGATGTCATCCAAGGACGCGTCCGTCGACAACCCGAAAAGCCGAAATGGGTCGATGCCGTCTAGCCGCATGAGACTGTCGTCACCGGGAAGGTAGGTTCGGTGGCCGATTACGTTCCCAGCTTGCCTGGCTCCATAAATACTAGGCGCACTGCTTCTGTGTGGCACGCGAAATCCTGCAGCAATGCTTCCCGATGTTGTCTGGCGCGTGGGGTCCGGAGGATTATGGGGAGGCTCAGCAAGCGTTGACGTTTGAATAGCTTTGTAATTAGTTGTTTTTAAAAGGCTTGCGCGGTGTTTCTCGCGCAAGTTGCTTGACAGACGGCCGTCCGTGTGGCACAGTATATAATGTTAGCGGAAGCTAGTTTCTCGGCTCCGCGCGTTGTTGAGGGAGTACCCAGGGAAAGAGGGAGAGTCAGGAGCGGCGCCGGCTGTCATCAGGTGCGGCCTGACGAAGTCGGCAGGGAAAGCACGCCACCACCATCTGACTTGCCCCCGTTCACCAATCTTGACGACGGTCTCTGCGCGTCACTATTGCGCGCGGCACGTCGCACGCATGTCGAGGAGGAGGTAGCGAAGATGAGGACGATTCTGACTGGCGGGTTGGTCTGTGTTCTGATGATGGCGACGGGGGCGTCCGGCGACATCGTAGCGGCGCCGGTCACGTTCGACGGGCCGGGGAACTCGCTGACGGCCAGCGGGACGTTGGTGGGGTCGGCGACGCTCAGCGGCAGCGGGGGGATGTACACCTGGGACGACGCGAACGACGCCTGGGTCGGCGAGACGTTCACCATTCCGGTGCAGATGGTGTCGATCGCGACGGACCCGGCGCTGCTGAGTCTCAGCGCGAGCCCGACGGGATCGATGACGGTGGCGCTGGACGATGGCACGTATGCGGTCGATTCGTTCTTCGACATCTCGTTCGACTTGGCGCCGGGTGGGATGCCGTTCGACGTGTCGCCGGTGAGCCTGACGGTGAACCTGGACGCGGGCGGGAGCACGAGCGTCGACCTGCTGGGTGCCGGCGAGTTTGCTCCGTTGGCGTGGGAGGGCCCTAACACGGTGACGACGGGCGTGAACGTGGACGTCTCTGCGGCTGCGGGTCCGATTCCGCTGGGGTATCTGTTCAACTTCGCCGTGGCCGAGGCGCAGGAGAACAACCCGGTGTTGTCGCCGCTGGTGATCGATCCGTTGGTTGGGACGTGGTACGAGTTCGGTGTAGCGTTTTCGGCGGACTTCGAGAACATCACGCTGAACATCGCGGACACGGGCGTGGTGTCGATGAACACGTACTCGGGCAGTCAGTATCCGTACTACGCGTTGACGCTGGACTACGACGTGAGCGCTTGTGCGGGTCTGTGCGACATTCAGGCGGACTTCAGCGGCGTGGGCGAGATTCCGGAGCCGACGACGTTGGCGTTGTTGGTGTTGCCGGCGGCGTTGTTGCGGCTTCGGCGTCGGTAGCGAGGAGGTGCGTCAAGACGCGCCCTACATCCATAGGCTTGACGCGTACGATGGTGCGAATGCGGCGGAGGGGTGAGGTAAGAACCAACGATCAGGAGGTTAATCGATGAAGCGCAAGGTGTTGACCAGATGTGCGATGCTGGCTCTGGGGGTTCCGCTGATCCTCGGAGCGGCGCAGATCGGGAACTGCGGTCTGAACGCGGAGGATTTTACGCCCATCGCCACGGGCGGCGTGGATAACTGGATCAACAGCTATCCCTGGGCGATGGAGCAGTTCGACGGGGACGACGACGGCACGCCGGAGATCTACATCGGTACGGCACAGCATGCGCTGTGCATCCAGGTGCCGCGGATGGACTTCCTGCTGACGTTGGACCCGAACTTCGTGCCGCCGACGCGGTGGAAGTGCCCGAACCATCTCTGGGACCCGAACGACCAGAGCGCGTTCAACGCCGAGGTGGCGAGCCACCCAGCCCACGTTTTCCGCGGCACATATGACGAGCCGAACGGGGCGTGGATCTGGGAACACGCCTGGGACCCGGACCCCAACTTGGGTGAGCCGCGTGCCTTCCGTGGCGCGCGGGTCTTCAACGACGCCATGTACTTCGGCGGGAGCCAATACACGGGCGCGATCCTCTACAAGAGCACGGACGGGCAGAACTTCGTGCCCGCGTCCCCGGCCGGCATGGGCATCGGAGCGCTGTGTCGCGGGCTGCGTGCCATGACGGTGTACAAGGGCAAACTCTACGTTGCCTCGGACACGCTTGGACTGATCTGGTGCTCGGACAATCCATCGACCGACCCGAACAGTTGGGAGCAGGCCTGCAACACGGGGTTCATGGCCTCCGGAGGCGGGTCCCACGAAGACATCTACTACACTGGCAATCTCGATAGCGCAACGGCGAACACGTTGACCGACGACGTCCTGGCGCCGCTGCCGAACGGGAGCATTGCCGGATGGACGTGGGTCCGCGTCACGAGCGCCGCCGATCCAAACATCGTGCAGGAACGGCGGGTCATCTATAACACGACGAACGGCGTGACGGGAACGGTCTATGTCAAGTTTGGCGCCTCAGGCCAGGCGTTCGACCCCGTTCCCGAACCGAACGACCCCTACGAGATCTACAACCCCATCGCCGCCGACAACAAGGCGACGTGGCAGATGGCCGAGTTCAATGGCTATCTGTGGGCGGCGCCGTTCAACTCGGAGACGGGTCCGGAGATCTGGAAGTCCGACAACCCGGCCCCGGGCAACTGGACGAAGGTCGTCGAAGGCGGTTACGGCAACGAGATCACGCAGGGCTATATGACGATGCGGGCGTTCGGCGACCACCTGTACCTCGGCACGGTGGTGTACCCGCCGAACGTGGACGGCTTCGAGGACTTCCAGGGCACCGAGATCATTCGCATTGACAAGAACGACAACGTCGAGGTGCTCGTCGGCATGACGCGTGACGACCCGAACTGGCCCGGCACCAACAACGGTGAGCCGCTGTCCGGCCTCGGGCTGGGCTTCGACTACATGCCGAACGTGTACTGCTGGTACACGGCCGAGCACGACGGGTGGTTCTACGTCGGCACGTACGACATGGGCGGCATGATCCTGGACATCATCGACGAGATGTTCCCGGGCGGCGTCCCACCGGAGTACCAGACGCTGCTGGATCTCATGTTCGGTCCCGACGAGCTGCGTCGCGGCGGGTTCGACCTCTGGCGGACGCGGGACGGCATTGCCTGGGTGCCGGTCGTGCTGGACGGCTTCGGCGACCACGATAACTACGGCATCCGCAACATGCTGTCGACGCAGTGGGGATTCGTCATCGGCGTCGCCAACGCCGTGGACGGGTTCGAGGTTTACCTCGGTAGCAAGCCGTGATGGCTTGGGGGCAGGGGCGCTGCCGAGATGGGCACACTCGGTCTCCGTGGGATCAATTTCGCTGGCAGGTCAAGCGGGTCGCTTCGGCGACCCGCTTTTCTTTGCCGGTACGCCCTGAATGGTCAGGGGGCGCTCACCTGGCACTTGCCGGGCGGGTCGGGATGGAGGGCCTGCGGATCACGGTGACCTTGATCTCGGCGAACTCGCTGTCGTTGGTGTGGACGACGAGCTGGCTTCCGCCCTTGGGAAGGACCAGGTTGTTGGGGAACCGCACGATGACGTTGTGGACCTTGCCGTTGGGCAGTCGTTTGATGTCGGTCTTGACGCCCGCCAGCGGGGTGGCGACACGAAGGACCTTCACGTCGCTCGTCCCGTTGTTTCGGACGGAGATCGTCTGTTTGGCCCCCATCGGCAAGGGCTGAGGTAAGGTCATCACGCGTGGGGTGACCAAGACCCTCGGCGGCCGAAAGGCCTGCGGGCGGATTACCAGCTTGGGTTGGAGGTCGAGACCGGTGGTCAGCTCCACGCGGCCGGCGGTCACGCCAGGCTTGTACGGCGGCCGGGCGGTCATCACCAGGCGGTATTCCTTGCCGGGCGTGATCGGCTCGACCTTGGCGGAAAACGTCTCACCGACGCATCGGGCCAGCTTCAGGTCCATGGGCTGGTCGGTGTTGTTCTTCAAGGTCATGGTTCGCTGGCGGCTTTCGTCTTTGCCGACCTTGCCGAAGAAGTGGGCGTTGTGAGGCTTGATGGCGATGGGTTGCCGAACGACGCCGCGAATCACCAGCACGAACTTGGGTTGCTTGGGGTCGTTGCTCAGGATGCCGATCTTGTGGGCGACGAGGGCCTGTTGGCGGCGCAGGTCCAGCTCCACGCTCAGCTTCCAGGTCTTGCCGGGCTCGATCTTGACGTCCTTCGGCCCGACATGGGTGCAGCCGCAGGAGCTGCCGACGTGTTTGATGTGGAGCGTGGCCTCGCCGGCGTTCCGGATGACGAAGTCATGCTTGACGGACTTCTCGGTGCTCCACCGCTTGCCCAGATCGAGGATCGGTTGGTCGACCTGGATCCGCGGCTGGGGACCGGTCGGCTGGGTCGACGGGGTTGCCTCGGCCGACGCGGGCCGACTGGCCGGGCCCTTCCGAGGGAGACGTTGATCCGGGGTCCGAGAGTCACACCCCACTGTCGCTGCGCAAACCGCCGCCGCCAACCACGCGCGGCTCGCGGCTGCCCGAACCCTTCGTTTGGTCATGGTAAGTCCGTCCATCAAGCACCGACGCCATCTTGCGCTTCCGACAATTCTAGTTGGGCCCGGGCGGATCAGCAACAGCCGGCGAGGTTGACCGGGTCTGCAGATCCGGGCTAGAATGGAGTCGCGGGTGGGTTTCGCGTGATTCGGCATCGGCGATTCCTTGCGCCTGCGTCGCTCTTATTCCCATCTTGGGCGGAGGTCGCCTGGGTGGCCGCTCTGGTGCCGGGTTTCACTATCCTTCAACACCTCGGTCGCGGCGCGGGCTCACATATCTTCAAGGCGAAGGACCTGGCCACTGGGAAGAACGTCGCCCTCAAGCGCGTCCTGCGTCGTTCGGCGGAAGACGACAAGTACCTCACGCAGACCGAGCACGAGTACGAGATCGCTCGCCGGTTCACGCATCGGAATCTGCGTCGTTGCCTCGAGCTCCGCCGCATCCAAGAGGGCGGAACGCTTCGCGAGCTGCTCTTGGTGATGGAGCTGGTTCGCGGGGGAACGCTCGAGCGGAACCGCCCGACCGACCCGGTGCAGGCCGTCGCCGTCTTTGCTGAGATCGCTCGGGGGCTGGGTGCCCTGCACGCCATGGGGCTGGTCCACTGCGACCTGAAGCCGCGCAACGTCATGCTGGGCAGGGCGGGTGAGGTGAAGATTATCGATTTCGGCCAGACCTGCCCGGTCGGCACGGTCAAGGAGCGGATCCAGGGCACGCCCGACTTCCTCGCCCCCGAACAGGTTCGGCTGGATCGTCTCGACGAGCGGACGGACGTCTTCGGTCTGGGAGCAACGATGTACTGGGCGCTGACGGGTCACGGCCTGCCGACGCCCATGCCTTCCGACGATCCCGATCCCTGGCCGCGGTCAGAAGGGAGTCTGCTCCACTGGCGAGGGCCGGCCTCGCCCGCCCAACTCAACAGCGAGGTGCCTGGTTCGCTGAGCGACCTGGTCATGGGCGCCTGCCAGGAACGTCCGCGCGATCGCCCGGCCAGCATGCGGGAGCTCATCGGCCTTCTCGAGGGGGTTCAGCATGCGCTCGGCTCAGACGGTGAGGCAGCGCGAACGTCAGGGCCCACGGCCAAGGATCCATCGAAGCTGACGAGGTCTTCGTGAGCGCTGGGATCGACTCCAACTCGGCCATCGAGACGTTTCGCGAAGCTGCAGAGCTGAACCGGGACGACCCCCTTCGGAAGGGCTCGCAGATCCTGCTGCCCGACTATGGGCAGGTGGTGGTCACGGGCGATCTGCACGGTCACCGGCGGAACTTCGCCAAGCTGGTCAAGTACTGCGGCCTGGCGAGTTCGCGGAGCAGGCACGTGATCCTGCAGGAGATCATCCACGTCGACGATGAAGACAGCGCCAGCACCGACCTATCGAACGAACTGCTGCTCGAAGCGGCTCGATGGAAGGTCGAGTTCCCGGACCAGGTCTTCTTCATCCAGTCCAACCACGAGGTGAGCCAGCTCACGGGCCGGGCTATCATGAAGGCCGGTCATGGCGTGCTGGAAGGTTTCGTGGCTGGGGTGGAAGCGACCTACGGTCCGGACGACGCCCCGGGCGTCATGGCCGCCATCGACGGCTTCATCGAGTCGTATCCGCTGGCCGCCCGGACCTCCAACGGGCTCTTCATCTCGCACTCCCTTCCAAGTGAGCGTGAGATGGCGGACTTCGACCCCTCGATCCTGAATCGTCGCGTGACCCGCGAGGATTTGGAGGATGGACCGGCCGACAAATTCCTGTGGGGACGGCGCCATTCGTCGGAGCTCCTCGATCGACTGGCCGACATGCTGGATGTCGAGCTGTTCATCCTGGGCCATCAGCCCGAACCCATGGGCTTCCGCCAGGTGGGGGAGCGATTGCTCATCCTGGCCAGCGACCATAACCACGGGGTGTTCCTGCCCATCGACCTATCGAAGCCCGTGGCGATGGCCGAGCTGGTCAAGAGGATCCGAAAGTTCGTCTCGGTGGCGTGAGGGGTTGGGGATTGGGGATTAGGGTCTGGGGAACCGGTTCGGCGTCGGTCGACCCAGACCCTAATCCCTAACCCCTATACCCTAGTAAACGATGGCGACCGCGTCCTCGATGGCGCGGACGACCTGGCGGATGTCGAAGGGCTTGCTCAGCAGACCGTCGAAGCCCTGTTGCGTGAGCTCCTGGATCTCTGCCTCGGTCAGGGCCCCGCTGGTGGCGATGAGCTTGGTCGCCTGCAGGTCCTCGTGCCCACGGAGGTGACGGGAGAGCTTCTGCGTATCGATATCGGGCAACGTCGCGTCGACCAGGATGACATGCGGGCGGAACGCTTGGGCCAGCGTGCCCGCCTCGAAGCTTCCCCTTGCGGTCCGGACGGCGTAGCGTTCGTCGCGGATCAGCGCCTGCTCCAGAAGGCCCAGCAAGTCGTCGTCGTCGTCGACGATGAGCACGCGTGTCTGTCCGCCATCCAGATCTCCGAGGGGGATCCCGTTGACCCGCATGAAGCGCATCAACTGCTGGAGCGGGATTCGCCGATCCTTGCTGCCCGGGATCCGGTACCCCCGAAGCTTGCCGCTGTCGAACCATTTGGAGACGGTTCGGGGGGCGACGTTGCAGATCTTGGCGACCTGCCCTGTGGTCAGCACGTCGTTCGGTCCGAACCTGCTGGCGTCCGTCATGGTGCACCTACCCTGTTTATCGACCAACGCGGAGCGTGAAATGAGCACTCCTCTGCGGCGGACGGGCTTGCCGACCGGTGGCAGGGGGCCTATCATCACACTCTCGATCACCCGGAGTGTGAATTTGCTGTGCGGCTCTCCACGTCCGTCAACTCGTGGCTGATGATTCTTGCGCTCATAGGCTCGCTCACAGGACGTGTCTGCGCCGAGGATCTCCGCCACCACATCCGGATCTCCAAGGACTACCGCCCGGTCGTCAGGCCCCTCGGCATTACCGGCCACCGTCGATGGGACCGCTGGGTCTTAATGCCGTGGCGCCATCGTTGGTCCCGCCCGTATGGCGAGGAACTGGCCGCGGCGATGAAGCAGGCCGGGTTCAACGGTGGCGTCTGTGACTTCCTGCCCCGCGCCGACGCACAAGCACACCAGAAGCATGGCATGCTGTGGTACCTGGATCACGCGGCGGGCAAAGGCGACCTGCACCTGTCGAAGCGCTGGCGGGGCACGGAGTACCGGGCTGCGTATCGTCGCCCTAAGTGCTTGCTCGATGCCGGCCTCCGGCAGCGCCTCAAAGACCGACTGACCCACTCGGTCAAAGCCTGCCTGGCCTACCCAAGCCGGATCGCGTACGCCCTCGACGACGAGATCAGCTGGTCTACGCTAGCGAACCCCTGTCGATGGGACAACCACCCGCTGACGATCCGTGATTTCAAGGCCTGGCTGGTCCGGCAGTACGGCAACCGAGGGGCTATCTTGAGGCAGTGGGACAAGGAGAACGAGCGGTTCCTGCACCGCATGGCCACTCCCGATGACTTCCAACACCTCTACCGCCGTCCGTTCACGCAGTGGAACCTCTCGCCGTGGTGCGACGCGCTGAGCTACATGGACTCGCAGCTCCTGAACCTCGTTGGCGATTTGGTCACCCACGCCAACACGATCGATCCGACGACCCCATGTGGCATCGTCGGTGCCCAAGGACCGTCGCCGTATGGCGGCTACGACTACACGAAGCTGATGCGAAAGGTGGAGTTCCTGGAGGTCTATGACATCGGGGCGGCCATGGAGATCGCCCGGTCCTTCAACACGCAGATTGGCATGCCCCTGGTCACCAGCGGCGCTGGCGACCCAGAGGGCCCGGACGGCGTCTGGTGGGACTGGTATGGGTTGGCCCATGGTTACCGCGGGGCCATCGTGTTTGCGGACGGGTGGTTCGGCCCGGACATGGACACGCTCAGGCTGGGCCCCGGGATCCGGAAACTCGCGCAGGTCAGCCGGAAGCTGATCGGCGCCCAATGGCGGCATGATGGCGTCGCCATCTACTACTCTCACCCGTCGATTCAGGTGAGTTGGTTCATCGATTGCCACGCCCACGGACGGACATGGATGAACCGTTTGAGTTCGATGAACAACCAGTTGGCCAGCAGCAACGCCGCTTTCTGGGCTTGGACTCGACTGCTGGAGGACGCCAGGCTGCAGTACGACTTCGTCAGCGATGCCGACGTGATCCTCCGGGGGCTGGACCCGGCCGAGTACAAGGTGCTCATCTTACCCCGCGTCCTGGCGTTGTCGGATGAGGAGGTCGAGAGGATCACCCGCTACGTAGAGGAGGGAGGCGTCGTGATTGCCGACCACATGGTGGGCTTGTTCGATCGTCATGGTCGGGGGCGAACGGTGCCTGCCCTGGATAAGCTCCTGGACCTCGCCGATCACCCGCCGGCGATGGCCGGCAACGTCTTCGGCGGGCGCCTGCTGAGCGAGTTCGACGCGGAGACCTACTGGCGTGGCACATTCCTCCGAGCAGGTTCGGAGATTTGGCGGAAATGCCGTCGAGCTCGTGGCCTGCCAGTGGCGGAGCGGGGCATCGGTGAGTTCATCGCGGGCCGGCAGGGAAAGGCTTGGGTCATGCTGATGAACGTCTCGCTGGCCGAGTACTGCCTGCATCGCATGCGTCGATCGCCCAAGGCGGACGAGATCCGCACTATGGTCGCTCGCCTTCTCCGACGCGCGGGCGTTAGGCCGCGACTCTCCCTGAGGGTCGACAACGCCGAACCCGCCGCCACCGAAGCAACCTACTGGCACCGCAACGGCCGGCTGTACGTCTCCGTGGTCGCGAACCCGTTGCGACTGGGGAGTGCCCGCGAACTCGGGGGGCCTGCTCAGCCAGGGGGGGGCGACGTCAAGCAAGGTACGGTTCAGCTATCGGTTCGTTTCGCTCAGCGGCAGACGTGTGTGGTGGATGAGATCGTGGGAAGCAAGCTGGGGAGCGGCGTGGCATTCCAAGTGCCCTGGAAGACTGATGAAGCGGCTGTCATCTCAATGGACGACCCCCCGACCGTCGACGGCCAGCCCTCTGGCGAGCCGCGGAAAGGAAAAGTCAAGGGCGGGGCCCCTGCAGACCGACGTTAGAACGGGCAAGGCCGAGCCCACGCGGCCACCGTCACACAGTGGACGCCGGGGGATTTCAACCGTAAGATGTGGTATGTTTCCGGGGTGACGCCTGGTCGCCTCAGCGCTACATGCGGCTCTGGACCGACGCGAGGCCACCGGGCCACGGGTCTGGCTGCGGATCTCCCGATTGAGAGGCGGGAGGAGAGAGGCAGTTACCTCAGATTACCAGCCTGAAGAGGAATAGTTGTGGCAAAATCTTGTTATCGCACTGCCCCCGGTCGCGTAGTCGCTGCTTGGGGCATCGTTGTCGTGGTCGGGGCAACGCTTGGCGTTCGCGTCGAGTCGTCGAGCGACAGCTCGAGAAGCAAGGCGGTGCCGTGGCAACAGGCCTGTCAGCGTATCGTCGCCGGCCGGATCGACGCCGGCGCCCAGATGGTCCGCCAACTTGCTGGCGCTGGCGCCAAAAGTGCCGACCTGGCCCAGCTGGAGACGTGGCTGACGCAGTACGCCGCGCTACAGGCCGAGCGGGACCGATTCCGGCAGTCGGACCACGACAGCGAGGTCGTCCTTGCCAAGCGAGCCATCAAGAAGCGCGAGTGGCTGGAAGCCATCGGTCGCGTCAGTAGCGCGTTCGACACGGCGAAGGATCCCGACGCCTTCACGCGCGATCCGTGGACCCAGGACGCAGTGGCGAAGGCATTGGCCGAGGCCGAGACCTTGCGGGGAAGAGGGGAGTGGGCCGAGGCTGCCGGGATCTACGCGTTCCTGGCGCACATCTACAGGGAGAATCGCGAGTACGAGCAGATGAAGCGACGGTGCCTCCGACATGCCCGCCTGGAGGTGATCTACAAGAAGGAGGACCAGGCCAAGTGGCAGAGCGATCTGGAGGGGATCGAGAAGGGCATGGTCCACGACGCCTTCCGGGAGATGGGCAGGCATTATGTTCGCAAGGCCGACTTCAAGAAGGCCTTGACCGGGGGTATCGAGAACCTGCGGATCCTGGCCGAGACGACCAATCTGGGCGAGGCCTTTGAAGGCTTGGCCGATCGCGAGATGGTGGTTCGGTTCATCGGTGAGACCACCTCTTGGGCGCACAAGATCGAGGAGGGACCTGATCTGGACTGGAGGGCGGCCTACGCCTGGTTCGAGAAGATCCTCGAGACCAACAGGCGGTACCTGCAGCTGCCCGAGTCCCTCGTGATCAGCGACTTCATGGACG
>Ga0180432_10000738_pt1 | contig 53085 bp, 41 predicted proteins | sample SS_ome_10_FD_132414 | JGI IMG/M metagenome (GOLD analysis project Ga0180432, IMG submission 132414) | Hypersaline lake sediment archaeal communities from the Salton Sea, California, USA - SS_1_MS_2 metaG | ecosystem: Environmental > Aquatic > Non-marine Saline and Alkaline > Hypersaline >... | reverse complement strand
GAGCCGGTGCCCGAAGGCATCGATGTCCACCGCAGTCGCATGGGCGCCGATCGTTTCTCCCGTCTCGTCCCTGGTACCTTCACTCAGGGCAATCACTGCCCGCCCGTGCTTCTCCATGCAGGCGACCACATCGTGCCCGATCTGCTCAACCGATACCGGCCGCTCGGGTACGTACACCAGATGCGGAGCATCCTCCTCCTCGTGCTTGGCCAGCGCCGCCGCAGCCGTTAGCCAACCGGCGTCGCGCCCCATGATCTCCACTATCTTCACAGGAGCGCTCGATCCCATCGACTCCGTGTCCCAGCCTGTGTCACGGACGGCCATTGCCACGAATCGGGCGGCACTCCCGTAGCCCGGACAATGGTCAGTGTGAGCCAGATCATTGTCAACGGTCTTCGGTATGCCAACGGCCCGCAGTTCATACCCCCCGGCCTCAGCCAGCTTGTGCATTCGATGGGCCGTGTTCATGGAATCGTTGCCGCCGATGTACAGGAAATATCGCACATTGTGTGCGCGGAAGACCTCCAAAATGCGAGCATAGTCTTGCTCTTTGAGCTTGTACCTCACCGTCCCCAGCGCAGCCGACGGCGTGTGGAGTAGCGCCTCCAAAACGGTGTCATCCTCCCGTTCGAGATCGATCAGTTCCTCATCCAGTACACCGCGGATTCCCCACCTGGCCCCGTAGATCCCCTGAATACAATCGTGCTGCATCGCCTCCTGAATCACGCCCAGCAGGCTACTGTTGATTACCGTTGTCGGCCCCCCCGACTGACCAACTACCAGACTGCCCTTCAGCTTCGCCATCACGCTTCCCCCAGAACCTCTCGTTGTGATAGACCTCGATGCTCCTGCTCTATGAAATGCACCGTATGATACTCCATTTGCGCCACCCTGCAAAGTCGACCCGACTCCGTCGGAGTCTGCCCTTCGCCACGATCCCCTCTGTGGCCCTCGCTGCCCGTCAGCGCCCGCACCCCGATGTCATCACCCGTCTCCCGCCAGAGTCCGCGGCGACACGGGCACCATCACCCAGGATGAGCCCGAGCAAACCCAGAGGAGAGGATCACTCCGGCGCCCGAAGCTCAGACGGGTGAGGACAGACCGACGAAGTACTGGCTGAGACGATCGAACAAGCCCGTGAACAGCAACACGCCCATGATGATTAGAAACGCTCCGGACACCACGGATACCACGTTCATGTAGCGGTTCAGTCTCTTGAGCCAGCGAGTCGCCAGGCTCAGGGCAAACGCACAGACAATGAAGGGCAAACCCAGACCAACTGAGTAGGCGCCCAGCAGGAGGGCGCCCCTGCCAACTGTCTGACTGACGCTGGCCAGCAGTAGAATGCCGGACAGAATCGGCCCAACGCACGGACTCCATCCGAAAGCAAAGACCATCCCCACCAGCAACGAAGCCCAGTACGTACCAGGGGGACGCCGCTTCACCTGTAGGCGCCTCTCCGAGTAGAGGAACGGGATCTTCACCAGCCCCGCGAGATGCAGCCCCAGGATGACCAGGACAACCCCACCCACCTTGATGATGGTGGGCAAGTGACGATACAGCGCATAGCCTGCTAGACCGACTGATGCACCGAGGGCTACGAAGACCAAGCTGAAGCCCAGCACGAAGGCCAAGGCGTGCGCTACGGTCTTGAGCCGACTTGGGGCTTCTTCGCCCACCACCGTCCCCCCCAAGTAGCCCAGATAGATCGGCACCAGAGGCAGCACACAGGGCGAAACAAAAGAAAGCACTCCGGCGCCGAACGCCACCAGCAGATTCAGGTTCTGGCCGTCCACTATACCGCCACCTCCTCGGATCGAGAGTGGTTCTCCAGAGAGAGAAGCACCTCCGTCATGGAATTGCCCAGACGCGGATACACCCAACCGACCCAGGCGATCCCAAACAGCATCCCCGTCATGGACCGTGACCACCAGGTGCTCTCCCACAATCCCAGCAGTTGCCCGCCACCATCGACAACTACTGGAACCAGCAGAAGCCCCACAATCCACCACGACAGCGGCGTCACGACCCTTCCTCTTCGCGCTCTCGCACCGTACAGCAGACCCGCTACCGAAATCATGCCGAACATGGCCAGGCACCGTTGGCACATGGCAGTCTTGTACCCCAGCACCTGATCCCCTACGTAGTTGCGCGTCACCTCCGTCCCCAACCAGGAACGGAGCTCATCGAAGGAGTACTCAAGCCGAGTCCCAAACAGGAAATAACTGCGATCAGGCCACTGGTGACACAGAGGAGCATAGGCCGCGTAGATCAGTCGGCCGATGATCGGATGCCCTGCCGCCATGAGCACAGGAGCCAGAAGAGCGAAACCCAGATACGCGAGGCTAAGGAGACTGACGGCCCACACCCAGTTCCGAGCCAGCCAGCTCAGCGCTTTGCGAAAGCCTCGTCCCAGCCCCCTCGACCAACTCCGCGCCACCACAGGATTCACACCCACCTCGCCTCAGCCAACGGCTCGACGTTCAACCGGCATCGGCCACCGGCTCTACAGCAATTCCTGCACCGCGTTGACCAACTGGGTCTCTCGCATCATGCCCATGATGATGTGCCGCACAACGCCATCTCGATCTATCACGATGTTCCGTGGAATACTGTTGGCCAGGTAGCGCGCTCCCACCTCCACTCTGGGGTCCAGCAGAATGGGGAAAGACATCTCATACTCGCTGGCGAACGCCGCGACTTTCTCCCTGCTCTCCCGCATGTTCACCGCAACGATCACGAAACCCTGATCCTTCAGCTCCTCATACACCTCGACGAACATCGGGATCTCCAGCCGACACGGAGGGCACCAGGTGGCCCAGAAGTTCAGCAGCACAACCTGGCCACGGAAGTCTCTCAGTGCCACCTCGGTCCCGTTCAGATCAAGCAGTCGGAAGTCTGGAGCGATCGCACCGATAGCAGGATTGGCCGGCGCAGTCGGCTCCGGAACAGGCGAGCGATCAGCCTGCGCAGTGTTCTCCGGCGTCGACACGGACGCAGGTGGAGTCGCAACAGTGTACTCTGGACCCAGGGTCGGCTGGGACACGAACTCGGCGTCAGCGCACCCAACCGTCACGAGAACCGCCAGCAACAAGGCCAAACCTGCTCTCGCCAGATACGCAGCCCGGACTCCATCAACCATATATACCCTACCCCGGTAGTCTATTCTTGGCGCTCATTGTATCCCGGATCGCAGTCAATGTCAATCTCGCGCCTGGCACGCATCGCCGAATCCTGGAAAGACCATGCTCCGCGCGACCGCTCAACTCGTTCTCGGTCCACCCCTCGTCAGATGCACGTGCTGGCATCACAGTGGCGCGCGGGGGTTGGACCCTCACCCGCTCTCGCTCTGCACCTTCTGGAAAACTAGGAAATGAGACAGTCCCAGGAACCTGAGCGGGGTACACTCCAGCACGTACGTTGCTGCTCGCAGGGTCACTGCCAGCCACCGACTCCGTGCGGCGATCTTGTCATAGCCAGGATACATGCACGTATGAACCATCATCCGCCCTGGCAGACCATCGAACAGTCGACGAATGCCCCTGATGGTGTACGCACGCACGTGCGGGCACATTCGCCGTCGCAACGCATCGGGCAAGTAGTTGACCAGGGGCACGTTGCCCTCTCGGTAGCGTCCGCGCCAGTACACGCCGTGAGTCTCAAAGGCGTACAGTCGGTTCGGGACAAACACCACGATGCGTCCGCCAGGAGCCAGCACCCGCCACGCCTCGGCAACCGAGCGGAGGTCATCGTCGACGTGTTCCAGCACCTCGTGCAACAGCACAACATCGAAGAAGCCATCGTCGAACGGTAGGCTCTCGGCAGCGGCAACCTCGATGTTGGGCAGGGTCTTGCTGGCCTCCTCGACCTTCTCGGGGTCCACGTCTACTCCGTAGACCTGGTCGCTGTAGATCCCCAGGTGCCGCACGTACATGCCCACTCCACACCCAACGTCGAGGATCCGCGCACCCTCCAGTTCCACGTGTTCCCTGATCAGATCCAGTCGGCGCTGCTGTCCAAAGCGCCACACGTAGCTGGGTCGCCCTAGAGTAATCGCCTTCTCATCTGTACTCACAGCATACTCCCCCACCCGTCGCAGCGAATGGTACCAGAAGTACGCTCTCAGCGCAAATCCCGGCCGGTTCAGCACACCCAGGCCAAAACTCCCCAGTCGGCCGAGAAACTCGCCCCCACTACCGCCCCGGAATCCCTCAGGAAGCCCCAAGCAGCAAGCATCTTGCACTCACCCAGCTCCTTCGGTATAATCCGCGCAGAGGCACCAGCCAAGAGCGAACACCCTGGCTGGATCCGAACCCAAGGAGCCATCATGACCACTGCAAGCGCGTCGCCCCGACGATGCCTCCGGTACAGCACCGGCGCACTCGCTCTCGGCGTGGCTCTGTTCTGCTACGCGTTCTGGATCGAGCCCCGCTGGATCCAGATCACCAGGATCGAGATCCCCATCCCTGGATTGCCCCAAGACCTCGATGGCCTGGCAATCGCTCAGCTCAGCGACCTGCATCTGGGTCCTCACATCGAAGCGAGGCACATCGGACGTGCCGTCGACCTGGTCAATGATCTCAAGCCCGACCTGGTCGTACTGACCGGTGACTACGTCAGCGGCTCCGCGGACTTCGCCGGTCCGTGCGCCGTCGAGCTCTCGAGGCTGAATGCACCTTACGGGGTCTCGGCCGTTCTGGGCAACCACGACGAATGGACCAGCGCGGAGACGGTTGCCCAGGAGCTCAGGCACGTCGGTATCAGGGTACTGCGCAACGAGGCGCAAGAGATCCATGTCGGAGCGGCATCGCTCTGGCTACTGGGCATCGACGATGCCGGTGTTACCGGGGTCAGTTGGCAAGCCGGGATGAGTCCTCGCGAGTTCGCTGCTCTCTGGGCCATCCAGCGAGAGGCCTACGAAGAGACAAAGACCTCCATCCCGGCGGGCGCTCCGGTGATTCTCCTGGCTCACAATCCCGACTTCGTGGAAACGGTGAAGCTCGAAGGCATCTGCCTGGGCCTGTGCGGCCACACTCACGGAGGACAAATCCGGATCCCCATGGTGGGTTCTCTTCTGCTTCCGTCTATCCACGGCCAGAAGTACGCCAGTGGCCTGGCGGAGTGCCAGGGCGTACCGATCTACGTCAACCGAGGCATCGGCCTGATCAGCCCTCCGCTGCGCTTCCTGTGCCGACCGGAAGTCACTCTCATCCTGCTGCGCACGGCCTAGACTGGAGTGTGAGTCACCGATCGCCGGGCACAACATGAGCCGTGAACAGCTTGCACCCTACCGTTCACGGCTCCATACACCGCGCGACTCGTCTTCCCGTCACGATGAGAGCATGTAGCGCCGTCCGCGGATGACCAGCGAGCCATCTCCCCCGACGTCATCGCTCCACACGGCCATTACCTCTCCCCGACGCACGTTCGCAGCGATAGACGGAGAGAACTGGTTGCTCTCCAGATCACACAGCGCAGAGCCATCCTCACCTTCCCTACCGCTCGCTCGGAGGCAGCGAACGAACAGGTCGGTGTGAGGCGCTCCATCCTCGCAACGATCCTCCCACACCACAACCCAGTCACCGCTATCGGCGTTCGCGAGCAGAGCCGGTCTTCGCAAGTAGGGGCTGGCACGGAAGAGGGCGAAACTCGGTCCAATCGGCTCTCCCTCACCGGACAGCCTCCGCCCACCGATCTCGTCCTCCCACAGCACCAGGTATTCATCCAACACGGCATTGTACGCCACTCTAGGAGAATACTCCGGGGCCAGCGCGCTGGCGACCTTGATCTCAGGACTATCCTCGGCCGCTCCCGGGATCACGAACCGGGCGTAGATATCCTGATGCTTCCAAGCGGCATGACGACCGTCTTCCCAGACCACGAGGCACTGCCGACGGGACTGATCCGCTACGACGTCCGGCACGGACTGCCCTCCCGTGGCATCGCAGATGCTGAACTCGTCCCCTGCCCAGCCTCCGTCGGCAACCAGCCAACGCCCGAAGATGTCGGATTCGTCACCGCCGGCCTCAGAGTCCTGCCACACTATCAGGTACTGCTCCGCAATCGCACTGTAGGCGATTCGAGGCCTCGATTGATCCCCGCCAGCAGCCGTGATGCTAAGCTCACTTCCAATCAGGTCTCCCTGCGTGCCCACCCGGCGAGCGTAGACGTCGGCCCCAGATCCTTCTACCGTCCGGTGATCCTGCCACACGACCAGGTATTCGTGGGCCAACGAGCTATAGGCCACATCCGGCAGTAGCTGGTCCCCAACCGAGTCGCAGATCGCGACCGGATCTCCCAAGAGGTCACCCTCCCATGAGACCCTCTGCCCCCAGACGTCCTCTCCGGTTTCTCCCTGAGTGACGGACGACCAGACCACGAGGTACTCACATGCATCTGGGCCGTAGATCACGACGGGCTGATGCGCAGTCCCTTCCTTGGGGCCAATCGTGAAAGCAGGAGACAGAGGAACCATCGAGGCGTCGGCCCCAACAGCAACAGGGCAAATCAAGCATATGGCAACGAACACTGACACGACGGCCGCAACCGCGGCTCCTCTCGGCACCAGTCCCCCTCCCCCCTCTCCCAGCAGAGAGCCCCCGTTCGCAAGAGCGACGGGCACAGGTCAAGTATACCATACGCCAGGGCATCGCACAAGTGCCGAGACCAGACTGGTTGCAGAAACGCATAGCATTCGCTATAATCGAAGCATAAGGCTCGATCCTGTAGAACGATCCGAAGCGTCCACGGGCCGAGGGCCGGCGTCTACCTCTCTCAGTACACAGCCTCTGCGAGGGCATCGCAACTCAGGCAACCGGGATTCCGGCTCGGCGGTAGCACAGGAGGCCACAGCATGGAGAGCAGAGACCCTTCCACAGCGAGCCCATCGTCGAACCCGAGAGACGTTCTTCCTCCCTGGAGGCGCAATCTGGTGACCAGTTCTCTCGCTCTGAGCGCCGAACTGGCCCACAGTATGCAGATTCCACTTCCTGCGTACCACCGATACCAGGGCAACACCAACAACTGCGGTCCATACACCCTCTCGATCGTGGGAAACGCTCTGGTCGATGAGGAACGCTTCGATCCCGACATCGTGGCCGAGGAGATGAACCGAGTATCCCTGGTTGCTCGTCCCTTCCCACACCCCTTCGTCTCGCGCATTCGCAACTGGGCCACGTTCCCTTGGGGCATAACCCGCTACCTCCAAGAGCACGGCTTCCAGTCTCGTTGGCGCACCCGAGGCACGCTGGAGCGGCTCTTCGCCAATCTGCACCAACAGATCGCCACCATAGTCATGATCGGTGAGATCCTCAAGTCCGACGACAGGTGGTTCGCCGGCTGGGGCTGGGGACACGTGAAGGCGCTGTATGGTTACGCATCCCAGGCCGGTTTCGCCTTCGTGGACCCTGGTTGCCCGAAAGACCCGAGCGATGCTTGGGGAAGCCAGGGCATATTCTGGCAAGATCAGATCAGCTTCTACAGAGAGTGGAGCAACTTGCTGCGCATCTACATCGAGGTCTCCCTGTAGCTTCTTTCGGCCACTTCGCTCCGGCCTTGTCCAGACGCGACCCGAGCAGTTCCCGTGGCACTCATCTCTGACGCGATCAGGCGACGTGCGTCTGGAGGGGTTCACGCTCAGGCAAGGATCGCGCTCTTGCCGCCGGCCCTCGGCCTTCCCGTGGCCCATGATCCACCCCCAGACACAGGCCCTCACCTCGTTTTGCTCCCCGTTCCAATCCACACTATAATGGGGGATACTCTCACTCAGGAGACAATACGATTGCAGCTATGAAGATGACGATCGCCGCATTCCTTCTGCTCATTGGCACCCTGTTCACGGCCTGTGCAACCCCATCGGACCCGGAACCTCTCTCCGGCACGATCGCCGACCAGACCACGGGCGAACCGGTCTTGGGAGCACGGATCACGGTAGCGAAGCACGTCACCGAGAGCGATGGTGACGGGCATTTCGAGGTGCCGCTCTTCGATGAAGCTGATCGTGTCGAGGTATCGGCGGACGGGTACCACTCGCAGCAGATCGCCCTTTCCAGTCTACCCGCCGACGCCGACTTGCAGGCCCTCGACGTGTCCTTGGTCCCCTACATCCTGACCGGCACAGTCACTACGACAGACACCAGAGAGCCCCTTACCGCAGCGACGGTGTGCGCGGGAACCCAAGAGGTTGCGACAGACGATCAGGGGCGCTACACGATTCGTGTCTTGCCCCTAGGGACGACCCTGGTCGTCAGTGCTGAGGGTCACCATCCTTCGTTGGAGGCCGTATACCACGGTGAGGCCGAGCACAACTTCATGCTTCGCCCCAGACTCGTAACAATCCAGATACGGGACGAATACTCCGGCGAGGTCGTGCCCGACGTCACTCTGAGGGCCGGAGAGGCACGTCTGCACACCGACGAGACGGGCCGTGCAAGACTCCGCTCGCCTGTCCATGGTTTGCACATATCCGCCGATAGACCGGGTTACGCCGGAGCGAAGGCCGTGTATGGCGGCGAAGAGACAATCAGCCTTGAGCTTCGCCCCGATACCCTGCACGGCACGATTCGCAGTAACCTGGACGGCATCCCTCTGCGGGAAGCCTTGCTCATCGCCACGGCTGACGGCGATCAGATCGCCCTCGCTCATACGGATCAGCAAGGGCAGTTCTCTATTGACGAACTGCCAGCATCCTTCGACCTGTTGGTCAAGGCGCCCGGCTACCGCCGCCAGAAGTTGGAGGTCACCCGCACCACTCAGATCGATGCCGCTCTCGAGCCCTTCGAATCTCGAGGCGTGTATATCCCCTTCGGCCTCTTGGTCAAGGAAGACAAGATCCTGGAGATCATCGATCTGGTGCGGCGCACGGAGCTGAACACCATCGTTCTGGACGTGAAGGGAGATCGCGCCTGGCTGGCCTACCCCTCGGAGATGCCCGTTGCCAAGGAGATCGACGCCTACGCCAACGAACTCGACCTCATGGACGTGGGCGAGTTCCTGCGTTTATGTCAACACCACGGAATATACACCATTGCCCGCATCGTAGTCTTCAAGGACAACGTCTTGGCTCAGGGGAAGCCTGAATGGGCCATACACCGAGAGAACGGCGAACTGTGGCGCGATCTCGAGGATCTGTGCTGGGTAGATCCCTTCCGCAAGGAAGTATGGGACTACAACGTCGGTATCGCCAAGGAGGTCATTGAACTGGGATTCGACGAAGTACAGTTCGACTACCTTCGCTTCCCCTCAGATGGTGAGTACTGGGATACCGTTTACCTTGAGGAACGAAGCTTCGAGACCCGTGTCCGGGCGATGCGCGACTTCTGTCGCTACGCGCACGAGCATCTGCAGCCTACCGGGGCCTTCTACTCGGCGGATCTCTTCGGTCTGACCGTTTGGGTAGACCGCGACCAAGATATGGGTATCGGACAACGCGTCGAGGATATCGCTCCCTACTTCGACTACCTCTCCCCGATGGTGTACCCGTCGACCTTCCGAGGAGTGGCTTTCGCCTTCGGCGACCCGCTCCACCAGCCGTACCAAGTGGTCTACCAAAGCTGTGTGAAGGCCTTGGAACGGACCGACACGCACATTCGCCCCTGGATCCAGCACTACTCTCTCTACGGGATCACGTACGGCACCGAAGAGTTGCTGGCACAGAAACGGGCCACCATAGATGCGGGCACCACCGGGTGGCTCTTCTGGAACTCCGGCGGTGTCTACGATGAGGCGGTGTTCGAGAGGTGATCACGGGCTAGTGCGCGCGACCGACACCCAGCGCACAGGCGTCTCGCCCCGGCCGAACAGCGAATCAGGGTGACCGAATCACGCCGAGACTTGGTGACTCGTCCTCGCACTTCCGCTCTCACATCACCTTCATGACCACTTGGTGGAGTGGCAAGTAACCACGCTCCGCCAGCTCCGGCCTGGGCACTGAAGCTTCGTCCGGCTTGTCGGATATGCCGAAAGTGAGCACGCCGCGCGCTATCATCGTCTTCGCCAGTTCGACTACTTCTGCAGTGATGACTATCTCGTTGCTCAGTACGTTCTCGCGCGGCGCCTCGGCAGGCAGGACGTCCATCCGCGATACCGTGCTCAGATACTCCCGATACCGGAATCGCTTGAACGGCGTAGGATCCCCTTGGCTCAGACGCTCGGTCACCTCCTGGTGGATTCCCACCAAGCCCGGCGACATCCTTCCCTGCCGACCGGAGCAAAGGTCGACGAACTCTTCGAAAGAGGACAGCCCGCCTTGCTCCAGACCGGACCACATCTCGGCAGCCGGGCACACTCCCCCCGCTACCATCAGTGAGATGTATGCCAGATAGTCCTGGTTGTCCCGCGTGAACGGATGGTAGGAAACCTGGTTGAGCCGATCGTAGACAGCCCTGAAGGCAGTTTCGTCGAATGCCTCGCCAAGGGTATCTTCGATGACCAGCCGCACGGCCTCTACGCGCGCGCTGTCTATCACCCCGTCATTCCGTCCTCTCGCCCCCATCGTGGTCTTGTCGAGATCCAGCAGAAGCGCGGTGCTCCCGTCGATTGGGAATCCGTCTTCCTCGACCTTCGTCAGAAAGCGACCTAGCGCCCCCCAGCGATTGGCGATCACAAGGAACCGATCCACCTCCCAGGAGGGTCGCTCTGCGGGACGATCCGACCCGATGAAGCCCATCAGAGGCAGATGTTCACGGATGTTGCCAGCCGCCTTCCCATCGTTCATTCGAGTGTCCCCGATGAAGATGATGCGTTTGAGCGGTTGGACCGCGCTCCGCATCGCCTGAGCCTCTTGCAGGAAGCGCACGACGGCGGCGGCGTAGCCAGGGCTCGTCTTTCGAGGAGTCGCTCTGGGCGGAACCCCGATGTCTCCTCTGATCCGACTCAGCCCACTGAGGTTCCGATCCAGGGGTTCCAGACTGCGGAAGGCCACCCGATCGTCCAGGATGTCACTCAACCGCATTCGTTCGATCTTCACCCAATCACCCCCTGTGCCACGGCGAGCTCCGCGTTAAGTATCGATGCAGCCGCCGCGCCCCGGAAGGTGTTGTGCCCCAGGACCATGAACTTGATGCCCAATACCGGGCACCGCCGCACCCGTCCCACTACCACGGCCATCCCGCCCCCCGCCTCCCTGTCCAGACGAGGCTGGGGACGATCGATCTTCTCAGTCACCAGGATAGGAGGTACAGGAGCGGTTGGGCATCCCAGCCGCTGGGGCAGCGCCGTGAAACCCTGCATGGCAGTCATCACGTCCCGGGGAGACGCCTCGTGCTCCAACGAAACCGATACGGATTCCAAATGACCATCCCGAGTCGCTACCCGATTGCAGGCTGCGCTCACGACTATGTCCGCGGGCGCTAGATGGCCAGCTTCCGCGTTCCACTCCCCAAGAATCTTACGTGGCTCGGCCACCAGCTTGTCTTCCTCATTGCCGATATACGGAATCACGTTGTCCAGAACGTCGAGGCCCGAGACCCCCGGATAGCCGGCTCCCGACAGAGCCTGCATCGTCGTTACCAGAACCTTCTTCAGGCCAAAGGACTCGTGTATCGGCTTCAGCGCCAGCGTGAGTATGGCCGTCGAGCAGTTCGGGTTGGTGACTATGAAGCCGCGGTGATCCTCCGTCCAGCCCCTGGCCATCTTCTGAGCACGTAGCATGGCCAGGTGCGAGGGGTTCACCTCCGGAATCAGGAGCGGAACATCAGAGTCCATCCGGTGCGCACTCGCATTACTGAAAACCGCGTATCCCTCCTCCGCGAAGGCCTCTTCTACAGGCCCGGCGACGGAAGTCGGCAAGGCCGAGAACACGACCCTGGCCGGCAGGTCAGGCACACATGGCTTCACGACCATATCTCTCGCCTCGTCGGGCATGCGCATCGAGGTGCCCCAGTGACAGGCATCCTCATAGCGACGACCCGCCGACCTCTCCGAGGCTGCCAACACCGTCATCTCGAACCAGGGATGATCGGACAGCAGTTCCACGAAGCGTTGCCCCACCATCCCGGTGGCTCCCAGAACGGCCACCTTGATTCTTGAGCTAGGTACCATGGCCATTGTTCCCTCCGTCACTCTGCTCTCGCGTGCAGTTCGAAGTGGCTATGGATGGCCCTCACTGCCTCGTCGGCCTCCGAGCCGTCCACCACCACAGAGATGTTGTATTCCGACGACCCCTGAGCTATGGAGATGACGTTGATCGACTTGCTTGCCAGCGCACCAAACACCCGGGCCGCGATGCCCGGAGTGCTTCTCATCGCTGCCCCAACGACAGCGATGATAGCCACTTCCTTCAGCGCTCGGATACGGTCTATGTCTCGCCGTATCAGTTCCAGAGCGAATGCCTCGTTGAGCGCCTCAATGGCCCGATCTGCGTCCTCGGTGCGCACCACAAAGCAGATACTCTGCTCCGAGGATGACTGCGAGATCATGAGCACGCTTGCGGACTGGGCCGCCACCGTGCTGAAGACCTTGCCTGCCACTCCCGGCACGCCCAGCATCCCCCGCCCCTCCACCGTGACCATGGTCAGGTCCTTGATGGCCGTGATTCCCTTCACACCCGAGCCAGGCTCGCCCTCTCCATTGAGCAGAGTACCTCGATGCGTTGGGTTGAAGGTATTCCTGACCCACACGGGAATCGACGCCTCCACCGCCGGACGCATCGTTCGAGGATGAAGTACCTTCGCGCCGAAGTAGGAGAGCTCTGCCATCTCAGCGTAGGACACCACCGACAGTGTGCGCGCCTCGGGCACGATGCGCGGATCGGCCGTCATCACACCATCTACATCGGTCCACAGCCAGACCTGGTCAGCGCGCAGACAACGCGCCACAATCGTGGCTGTATAGTCGCTTCCCCCTCGCCCCAGAGTGGTGGGCACACCATCTGTCGTTGCCCCCGCGAAGCCGCACACCACGGGAACCGCCCCCCGCCTCAGCAGAGGAAGCAGCCGCTGCTCCACCTCTCGGGTCGTCTCCTCCATCAGAGGCACGGCATTGCCGAATTGCCTGTCCGTGACGATGACGTCCGTAGCTTCAATCGCCTCCGACTCCGTGCCCAGTCCGCGAATGGTCGCCGCCATGATGCGTGCAGAAAGTCGCTCGCCCAGGCCAGAGACAACGTCCAGACCTCGCGGCGTCAGCTCCCCCAGAGTGTAGATGCTACGACACAGGTTCTGGAACCAATCCAGTAACCGCGAGATGTCTTCTCTCACCTCCGACCGATCGCGACCCGCGCTGACGCAGTACTCCAGAGCCGCCACGTGCCGCTCCTCCAGCAGCGCGCGCGTGCGCAGGCAGTGCTCGCCCTCACCTCGTGAGGCCGCCTTGGCCGCCGCAATGAGAGTGTTAGTGACGCCGGCCATTGCCGAGATCACCACAACCCGGGAAGACCCTCCCTCCGCAAGTCGCCCGTTCTGCACCAGCGAGGCCGCCCTGCGGATGCACTCACCGTCCGCCACCGACGTGCCACCAAACTTCATCACTATCATGGTCATCCCTCCAGCGCGCGCCTGACCGCGTCGACGGTCGCCTCGATGTTCATCGGACGGTTGGCATAGGTTCCCACCAGCCCGGCCGATACCTGCCCAGTGTGGTAGTCCACGGTGGTCTCGGGGTCCTTGAGGAGATTTCCGGTCAGAATACCAACCACTCGGTCCCCCGGCTTGATCGTTCCCTGCTGCACCAACTTCCTTGTACCGGCCACGGCCGCTGCCGACGCAGGTTCGCAGCCGATCCCGGCTGAGTCGACTTGAGCCTTCGCGTCCAGAATCTCCTGATCACTCACCTGCATCACGAGCCCGTCGGTCCAGCGAAGAGAGCGCACAGCCCGCCAGTAGCTCACCGGAGCCCCGATGCGAATGGCGGTTGCCACCGTCTCCGCGTGAGTAGTGATCCGGTCGCGGAAGCCGCCCACAAAGCCTCGATAGAAGGGGTTGGCACCTTCTGCCTGCACCGCCACCAGCCGCGGAATGCTGTCGATCAACCCCAATTCCTTCAGTTCGCGTAGCGCCTTGCCAAAGGCAGCCGTGTTCCCCAGATTGCCTGCCGGAAGAACGATCCACTCCGGGGCATCCCATCCCCAACTCTGCAGCAGTTCGAACATGATCGTCTTCTGGCCTTCCAGTCGAAAGGGATTCAGGGAGTTCAGCAGATACACGCCCAGCTCAGCGCAGACCTGCTGAACCAGTTCCATCGCGTCATCGAAATCTCCCTCGATCTGGAAAGTACGAGCACCGTAGGCCAGGGCTTGAGACAGCTTACCGGATGCGATCCTTCCCGCGGGCACGAAGACCAGCGCAGGCAGTCCCGCCAGGGAAGCGTACGAAGCCAGCGACGCGGACGTGTTCCCCGTTGAGGCGCAAGCCACCGCTCGCGCACCGAGAAGTCTGGCCTGAGTGACCCCCACGGTCATGCCTCGGTCCTTGAACGAGCCGGTGGGGTTTTCGCCTTCGTGCTTCAGGTAGAACTCCTCCAACCCCACGTACTCGGAGACTCGCGGGCTCCGGTAGCAAGCGGTGTTTCCCTCTGGACGCGACACGATCGCCTCGTCCTTCACGGGCAACACGAGCTCTGCGTAGCGCCATACCCCACTACAATGCCTGGCGCTCGCCTTTCGTCCGGCCAACGCGATGCCCCGTGATTCGAAGGTTTGGCGCGAAATCATACCTCGCCAGTGCTTTATGTCGTGCACCACCTCCAGCAGTGAGCCGCAATCGCAGTGGTAGCGCAACTCGTCGAGTGGGTAGGTTGAGTCACACTTCTCGCAGTGTAGCCAGGCAAGCATTGGGTCGCCTCCCAGTCATGCTAACTTCGAATCACTCACAGATACACAAAGACGCCCTTTCCGTAAAGGGCGCCCTCGCCGCTGCTCTCCCCAGAATCCGATTCGTGGCCAGGCACTCGCCCGGCAGCGTCCGTCAGGACAAGCTTCGCATCAGGTCCTTCAGGCCATCCATACTCGGCTCGATCAGGTGGGGTTTCCCTGTCGCTCGGATGGCACTCTTGACATCCTTCAATCCGTTCCCCGTTACCAGAACCACGACGCGTTCGTCGGGGTCGATGCGCCCCTCGCGAGCCATTCTCGCCAGTCCGGCATACCCGGTCGCGCCTGCCGGCTCCGCGAACACTGCCGCGCTCCGCGCCAACACGCGCATGGCATCCAGTATCTCATCGTCGGAGACCGCGACATACTCACCCTGTGTCTGGCGCACGGCTCGCAGCGCCTTGATCCTGTCCCTCGGCACACCGACCGAAATGCTATCTGCAAGAGTCTCGGGTACGATCGGCCTGATCTCCTCGCTGCCGCGACTCCAGGCATCGTAAAGCACCGCAGAACCCTCCGCCTGCACGCCCATCAACCGGGGCATCTTCTTGATGAAGCCTAAAGCATACAGATCGCGAAGTCCCTTCCACAGGCCGCCTATGATACACCCATCGCCAACCGAGACGAAGATCCGGTCTGGAGCCTCCCAGTCGAGCTGCTCGCAGATCTCCAGCGCCGCCGTCTTCTTGCCTTCTGACAGATACGGGTTGTAGGCCGTGTTGCGCGAGTACCATCCGTACTCGGCCGAAGCCTGCAAGCAGAGATCGAACGCCTGATCGTAGGTTCCGTTCACAGTAATCACGTGAGCGCCGAAGATCAGCAGTTGGGCCACCTTGGCCTGCGGTGCGGTTCTCGGCACGAAGATGTAGGTTTCGATGCCCACGCTGGCGGCGAGCCCGGCCAGCGAAGACGCAGCGTTCCCCGTACTGGCTGCCGTGATGATGTCGCGCCCCAGTTCGCGGGCCTTCACCACACCCACTGCGCTGGCCCGATCCTTGAACGAAGCCGTTGGGTTGCGGCCATCGTCCTTCACCCAGACGTGACGTAGCCCGAGTTCACCGGCCAAGCGATCAGCATCGTAGAGCGGCGTCCAGCCTACCTGCAATGGCGGAATCAGACTCCGGTCGGCGATCGGTAGCAGAGCTGAGTAGCGCCAGATCGAGTAGTCCCGATTGGCGGCCAGACCCTCCTTGGTGAGCCGTCGCCCGATGAGATCGTAGTCGTATACGACATCCACGATCCCTTCGTCGCCATGCTTCGGGCACACGTAGAGGATATCCTCAGGCCGGTATTCGGCACCGCATATGACACACTTCAGGGATTTGACGTGGTCCATAGCCAGGCCTCACCGACATCACTCTGTGCAGGTCACGACAGGAGTGCTATTATAGCTCGTATTGCGCGCGAAGGCAAAGCTGTCATGTGTGACGTCGGGCGAGTGGCTCTGTAGCCAGAATCCTGCCCGGCCGAGGTCACAGGGCCCAGCACGCCTGACATCGACGGCCAACCGTGCCAGTCCGAGGAAGAGTTGAGGAACAGGATCGGCGACGTCGAGCGCCGATCTTGTCAAAGAGAGGGAATCGCCGCAGGCATCGACGGTGGCCTAGCATCGCGCTGCCACACATCATATCTCGAGCCCACGGCGCCACGCCACACACGATACGCTCTACTCAGGCAGAAGGTGCCGGATTCGAAGCGAGACTGCCTGTCCTAGCTCCGTCCACTCAGGGCGGCTTCCTCTGATCAGAGAGCCTCCAGCATCTCCCTGACCCGGGTCCAGCCCTCTCTACCACTGTTGTACACAGGTATCTGGAACTTGCCGTGAGTACGATCGTCCAGCACCGACATGGACAACTGCGCCATCACAATGGCATCGAGCCTGCCCTGATTGGCCTCGATCACATCGAGAAGGATCTCATCGTGCTTGGCCTGGTTCCCATGCCGGAGTTCCGAGAAAGCCTCCGCGCTGAACAACTGCACGATGGTGATCTCCCGACCTGCATCCGTGGCAGCCTCTTGCAGCAGCCGGGTCGACGAAGGAACGGTGGTATCCAGGGTAGCCAGCAGACCGATGCGACGGCCATCCCGCACCGCTTTGTCCATCATCGGGCGGTCGATCTGCAGCATCGGCACGTCTATCAGAGGCCGGGCATGCTCGACGGCCGCGTCCATCGTCGAGCAGCCCATCATGATCACGTCGGCTCCAAAGTCCTGTAGGAACCTCGCGTATGTCGCCACGCGATAGTAGTTGTGAGTTGGGATCTTTCCCACGCCTGCTGCCTTGAAAGCCAGCTCCAGACTATCATCGCATATGTGCACGAGCTGAACCTCAGGCATGATCATCTCATGAAAGCGCGAGCCGGTCGCTGCCACCCAGGTTCCGGCGTGTATGACCCCCAAGACCCTTCCCGTCAAGTCCTTCCTCATTCGAGTTGTCCTCCCTATTGCCGCTCGTTCTTGACTCTCAACACGTCCTCAGCAGCCCGGATTATGTCCACCACACGCATCCTATACCGATCGAACAACTCCGGGATCTCTCCGGTCTCTACGAACCTGTCCCTGATCCCTACTCGCCGCTGCGGAACCGGGCACAGTTCGGTCTGCACCTCTGCAACTGCCCCCCCCAGTCCTCCCAGAACAGAGTGGTTCTCCACCGTCACGATCGCGCCTGTCACGCGCGCCGCCTCTTCGACGGCCTGCCTATCCAGCGGTTTCAGACAAGGATGATGATCCACCCGTGCTGATACACCCTTCTCCACGAGGGCGTCAGCGGCCAGCAAACACAGCCCGGTCATGAACCCGGTGCCAATGAGGGTGACGTCACTCCCTTCCCTCAGCGTGATGGCCTTGCCCCACTGGAACCGGTATCCCTTAGGCCACGGGATGTCGGCCGTCGATGCGCGCGTGACCCGGAAATACACGGGGCCCGAGTACTCAATCGACGCGCTCATGACCTGGCGCAGTTCCTCGTTGTCCCCCGGGTCGACGACCATCATGTGAGGCATCGCCCGCATGATGGCCAGATCTTCCACCGACTGATGAGTGGCTCCAGCCTTGCCCGTAGGCAAACCCGGGTACGAGCCGGGAATCTTCACGTTCAGCTTGGGGTATGCGATGCTGATCGACACCTGATCGCAAGCGCGCTTCGTGGCGAAGACTGCAAAGGTCACCGGAAACGGGATTGCGCCCGCGGCCGCGAGACCTGCCGCGACGCCAAACATGTTCTGCTCAGCGATCCCGCACTGGAGGAAGCGTCGCGGGAACGCGTCTCTGAAGAGGTGCGCCATCGTCGACGTGCATAGGTCAGCGTCCAGCACGAACACATCCGGGTTCTCCTGGCCCAACCCGACCAGCATCTCTCCAAACACCTCTCGCATCTGCTTCGCCATGGTAGCTGTTGCCCTCCCAACAGGCAGTTCTTTCGGCAGTAGACCAACCACGCTACGCCGGTGCGTCCTCGATATCGGCAGTACTTGATGCCCTGTGGATCTCATCCCCGCCCAATCGAGAGTACCCTTCCTCCGGACGGCCGTATCGCCTGGAGATCTCCCGCAGGGCATCGTCCGCCTGATCAGGAAGAGGGGCGTGCGTGTGCCACCGACTGTTCAGTTCCATCCAGGAAACCCCCTTGCCTTTGACTGTGTGGGCGATGATCATGGAGGGTTTGCCCCGAATGTGCCTGTGGCGCGCCACGTGAAGCGCTTCCAGGATCTCGACTACGTCGTGGCCATCGACTTCCTGCACTTCCCAACCGAATGCTCGCCACTTGTCCGCCAACGGCTCCAGACTCATGAGCTCGTGCGTGTAGCCTTTGGCCTGAACCTTGTTATAGTCGGTTATCGCTATCAGATTGTCGAGATGATAGTGAGCAGCAAACATGGCCGCTTCCCAGATCTGGCCCTCGTTGCTCTCGCCGTCGCCGACCATGCAGTACACGGCCGGCTTATGCCTCCCGAAGTGCTGCAATCCGATGGCCATGCCCACTGCCACGGACAGCCCCTGTCCGAGAGATCCGCCTGAAGCCTCGATACCAGGGGTCTTCTTCATATCGGGATGGCTCTGCAGCCTGCTGTCAATGACCCCATACGTGTAGATCTCGTCCAGAGGATAGAAGCCTCTCAGGGCGAGTGCGGCGTATTGACCCGGACACGCGTGGGCCTTGCTCATCACGAATCGGTCGCGATCGGGCCACTTCGGATCCTCCGGGTCGATCCTGAGGACCGAGAAGTACAGGCAGGCCAGGATCTCGGCCTCCGACAACGAGCCCCCGGGATGTCCAACCTGTCCATAGGTTATCATCTCCAGCGCGAGTCGCCGGATCTGATAGGCCTTCTCCTCCAGCATCGTCACGCTATCGGCATCAGGTCGTCTCATGGTTATTCACACCCAGTCTGATCGATTACTAGCACTCTGGTTGACCGCAACACTAGCCTCCGAATCCACGCCCCATCCCCGCTCACCCAGGAACGGCATCAGCAGCGTCTCCATTATCGTGATCAAGTCCTGCCTTAGGCTGTGTAGATGACGCCTCATCGCCGTTTCCGCGGCCTCGGCGTTCCCGGCACACATCGCCTCCACAACCTCCCGGTGCTCTGCACAGGCAACCTCGAGACGCCCCTGAAGGGCAGTGTATCCTATCCTGAGCCCGTGCCACTGGTTGTTGAGGGCATGAATGTACGTTTCCAGACGATCGTTGTCCAGCACCGAGAAGACCAACCGATGCAGGTCAGCGTCGTGCTCCATCCACTCTTCCAGATCGCCGCGATCGGCCGACTCTTCCATCGCTTCGACAATCGTCATCAGGCGAACCGCGTCCTCAGACGTGATGGTCTCGGCCACGCGTCGGGCTACAAAGCCCTCCAGCTCCTCCTTGATGTCGAATATGTCTCGTATGTCTTTGGTCGTGAGCGAACGAACCTGCCAACCGCGACGCTCTCGGCGGACCACAAGCCCTTCTTGCTCCAACTGGCGCAGCGCCTCCCGCACTGGGGTACGGCTCATCTGAAGTTGCTCGGACAGCATGCGATCGAGCAAGGGCTGACCCGGCGCGAGCTTCATCTTGATGATCGCGTTCCTGATGCGCTCATATGCCACATCCTTCAGACTGGAAGCGCTCGCCCTGGTTGCCTCAGGCTTCGGCATGACAACACTCCTCCTCGACGGCGCAGAACCCTAGCTGCCGCGCTTGTATGCCATTATACCATCCATTGGTTCTCGTGTCAAGCCAATCCTGGTACTCCCCTAGAGCTTGACTTGTAGTCCCAAACGTGGTATAATCGAATACCAAGTGATGGACTGCTACTCGCGGAGTTCGCCGACCAGCGTAGCCCGCACCCGGCAACGCAGGCGCTTGACTGGAACCTGCGGCACCTGCCTCTGATGTGCGGGCTCACCTTGCACTCTGGAGAGGGGAGAAACCAAACATGATCATCATCCGTGCAGAAGACGTGAAGGCCCACTGGACGCCCCCACCGCATCACCGAGAGCTCAAAGTGCTGCTCTCCCCGTCGGTGCACGACGTCACTACGGGACTGGGCATGGGCATGGTCATCCTGCCTCCGGGGGAGTGCGGGAACCCGCATACCCATCCTGACGCTCAAGAGACCTGGTTCGTCATCTCAGGCAAGGGCAGTCTCAGCGTGGGAGAGGAGAAAGTGGAGCTGACTCCCGACAGCGTGGCCGTCGCGCCAATGGGGGTCGAGCACCAGATATTCAGCTCGGCCGAGGAGCCGCTCAAGGCACTGTTCATCTTCACCCCAGCCGGGCCAGAGGCGCAATACCTGCCCGAGGAGCGCTAGCGGTCGTACATCGGGTAGCAACCCGAGTGACGGAGAGCTGAAGCTGACGCCGCCCAGGCGCGATCGTATCTGGGACCGGCACACGCCTACGAACACTGGAGGGCAAGACGGGTGTGAACTACGAAAAGGACTTCCTGACTGGCTTGTTCCGAACCATGCTCAGGATCCGTCTCTTCGAAGAGAAGGTCGCGCAGATCTTCTCCGAGGGGAGGATCCACGGAGCAGTGCATCTGTACATTGGCGAGGAGGCCGTGGCCACTGGCGCCTGCGCCGCGCTGAAGCCCGACGACTACATCACCAGCACGCATCGAGGACACGGGCACTGCCTGGCCAAAGGCGGCAAACTGGACAAGATGATGGCCGAGATCTTCGGCAAGGCCACCGGATACTGCAAAGGCAAGGGTGGCTCCATGCACATCGCCGATCTGAACGTGGGCATACTCGGGGCCAATGGCATCGTTGGAGGAGGGATTCCCATCGCGGTCGGCGCCGCACTCGGCACGCGAGTCCGGAGCGAGAACCGCGTGACCATGTGCTTCTTCGGAGATGGAGCCTCCAACACAGGAAGCTTCCACGAGTCGCTCAACCTGGCCTCGGTGCTTCGCCTGCCGGTCGTGTTCGTCTGCGAGAACAACCAGTGGGCAGTCAGCACCCCCGCGCGCTACTCGATCCGAGCAGAGAACGTCGCCGACCGAGCCGCGGGCTACGCCATGCCGGGCCAGATCGTCGACGGGAGCGATCCATTGGCCGTCTACGAGGTCGTCAGCGATGCGGTGGGCCGGGCCAGGAGCGGCGAAGGCCCCACGCTGGTCGAAGCGAAGACGTACCGGTGGGAAGGTCACTACCGAGGAGACCCCGAGACATACCGTGCTCGCGAGGAAGTGAACGAGTGGCGGGAGAAGCGAGATCCCATCAAGCTGTTTGCGGCCCGGTTGACAGAGGAGCAAACCGTGACACAGCAGGAGCTCGATGCTATCCAACAGCAGACAGCGGGACTCGTCGAGAGCGCCGTGCTGTTCGCCGAGGAGAGCCAACTCCCACCATCGGATTCCTTGTACACAGACTTGTACGCCTAGGAAGTGAATGCCAATGACCGAGATATCCTATTCACAGGCACTGAGGGACGGGCTACGTGAGGAGATGCGGCGAGACCCCATGGTCTTTGTCATCGGTGAGGACGTCGCTCAGCACGGTGGCGCCTTCGGGGTGACCCGGGGCCTGTTCGACGAGTTCGGTTCTGACCGCGTCGTCAACACCCCGATTTCCGAGGCCGCCATCGCCGGCGCCGCGGTTGGAGCCGCCGTGGCCGGATGCCGTCCCGTGGCCGAGATCATGTACATGGACTTCCTGACCATCGCCATGGACCAGATCGTGAATCAGGCCGCGAAGATGCGCTACATGTTCGGCGGCAAGGCGAAGCTCCCTCTCGTCATCCGGGCTCCCGGCGGCGCGGGCAGAGGGAACGCGGCACAGCATATGCAAAGCCTTGAAGCCTGGTTCTGTCACGTACCCGGCCTCAAGGTCGTGATGCCCTCCACGCCACGGGATGCCAAGGGTTTGCTCAAGGCCGCCATTCGCGATGACAACCCGGTGATCTTCATTGAACACAAACTGTTATACGCCACCAAGGGCGAGGTACCCGAGGGGGACCACGCCATTCCTCTGGGTCAGGCGGACATCAAGCGTGAAGGTGATGCAGCAACCGTTGTGGCCACCTCTCGGATGGTGCAGTTCGCACTCGACGCGGCGGAACAACTCGCCTCACAGGGCATCGAGATCGAGGTGATCGATCCGCGCACCCTCCATCCGCTGGACGTCGATACGATCATCACGTCGGTGGAGAAGACCAACCGCGCACTGGTAGTACACGAGGCCGTGAAGCGAGGCGGCTACGGCGCAGAGATCGCGGCCACGATCCAGGAACTCGCGTTCGATTTCCTCGATGCGCCGGTGTTGAGAGTATGCGGTGAGGACGTACCCATACCGTTCGCGCCCAATCTGGAAGCGGCCGCGATTCCCGACCCCCAGCGCATTGCTGATGGGGTTCGACACCTGCTGGAGTGATTGCCATGGCAGCTAAGATCATAATGCCCAAGCTGGGCCTCACCATGGAGCAAGGCAAGTTGCTCAGGTGGCTGGTGGCGGAGGGAGCAATCGTGACCCGGGGCCAGCCACTCGCTGAGCTAGAGACCGACAAGATCACTGCCCAGATCGAGTCACCGGCCGACGGGACCCTGTCGCGCATCGTGGCTCGTGAGGGAGAGACGCTTGCCGTGGCGGAGGTCATCGGCTGGATCACCGCACCCGGCGAAGAGATCACCGAGGAACTCGCAACGGTAGCGGTCGAGTCGCAGTCGGCCCCTGGCGAAGCTGATTCGCGTGGGTCCGCCTCGCATATCGCCGAGGCTCGACGACCTGCCCCCGCTCGAGGCCGTAGGACGAAGGCATCGCCTGCGGCCCGCAAACTGGCCAAGGAAGTCGATCTCGACCTGACCGGCGTCAAGGGGAGCGGGCCAGGCGGCCGTATCACAGTCGCGGACGTGCGGGCTGCCTCGGAAGCCCGCCGCGAGGCGGCTCCAACTGCGACGCCAATTCCTCCGTCAGGCTCGAGCGTGACGCCCTCCCCCGGACGGATCATCCCGATCTCGGGTGCACGGCGAGTCGTGGCCGAGCGCATGAGCGAGAGCCACCGCGCTACTGCTCGAGTGACGTTGACCACGGAAGCCGACGCCACAGAGTTGGTCACCCTGCGCCGTCAACTCAAGGAAGCATCGGAAGACCTCGGCGAAGCCTCTGTCTCCTATTCGGATCTGCTGATCAAGATCGTGGCCACGACCCTGCGCAACCACCCGGCGTTGAACTCAACGCTGGCAGAGAAGCGAATCCACCGGCTGCCTGACATCAACGTTGGCATCGCGGCGGACACGGAGAAGGGACTCCTCGTGCCGGTGGTGCGCGATGCAGACCACAAGTCAGTTCTGGAGATATCGCGGAACTCCAGCGAGCTGATCGAGCGTGCTCGTGCCGGCACCAGTCTGCCGGATGACCTGTCAGGGGGGACCTTCACCATCACCAATCTGGGCATGCTCGACATCGACGCCTTCACGCCGATCATCAACCCGCCTGAGTGTGCCATCCTGGGCGTGGGGAGGATCCTGGAAAAGCCCGTCGCCGTGGCTGGCCAAGTGGTGATCCGACCGATGATGTGGCTCAGCCTGACCTTTGATCATCGCCTGGTGGATGGAGCTCCCGCGGCGCGCTTCCTGCGACAGGTCAAGGACCGCATCGAGAACCCGGGCCTCCTGATCCTGTAGCCGCGTTCTGGATCTCGCCGGCCGTCCATCCTGGTCCGTAATCCTCTGCACAATCGTAGAGCTGCCCACCCCAGCGAGGGCACCATCATACACGGTCACTGCTTCGAAAGACCCTGGATGGAAGATGGTCTCCGAAGGTCGGACGTGCCGCTGCAGCCCGTGGCGCATGCCTGTCGCGCATCGATTCGAACCAGGCGGAGAGTGTTCTCTCCATAAACCCCCCCCGTCCCGCAATCCGGCACCGGCGGAGGCACGGGAAGACTGGCCTTGACAGGCCACTCCGGAGTACATACAATGCCCCTTGGCGTTGCCAAACCGGCAATGGATCCAGCTCGTGTGGCCGAAGTTGCATCGGGATAATCGTGCCGCGCAAGTCTGATAGCATCTGCGTCGCCAGGCACCGATTCGCCCGGCCGCGGAGATCCGGATTCTCGGTGAGGCAGCCGTGGAACGGGACACTGGGGTGATCTCAACGGACCGATCAGACCAGATAACGGGGGCAGATGTGAACATCATACTGGTGGTATTCGACTCACTGCGCAAGGATTCCATAGGCGTCTACGGCTCTCCGCCGTGGGGCAGAGTCCGCACCCCCCACTTCGACGCCTTCGCCGAGCAATCACTCATGATGACCAGGGTCTACCCGGAGTCGCTCCCCACCCTGCCGACGCGGCGGGCCCTTTATTCAGGACGCCGGGTGTATCCCTTCCACGATGCGAACTTCCGCCTGAAGGGCGACTTCGTGGGAGCGCCTGGCTGGGGCCCCATACCCGAGGACCAGCCAACGCTGGCCGAGGTGCTGCGAGAGTCTGGCTACCGCACCGGGCTGATCGCGGACGTCTACCACATGTTCAAGCCCTCGAAGAACTTCTGGAGGGGGTTCGATCAGTGGATGTTCCTGCGGGGCCAGGAGACGGATCCCTTCCGCTCGGGCCCCAGGCTCTCCAAAGAGCAGGTCGACTACTGGCTGCCGGAGGAACTGCAAAGTGAGAAGGCCATCGAGTTCATCCAGCAGTGTATCATGAACATCCACGATCGTACGAAGGAAGAGGACTACTTCGCGCCCCGAGTGCTCAAGGAAGCGGCACTGTGGCTGGAGCAGAACCAGGACGCCGACAAGCTATTCCTGACCGTGGAGTCCTTCGACCCCCACGAACCCTGGCTCGTCCCACCTCACTACCTGCGGATGTACAGTCAGGAAGAGGCGCGACAGCAGGTCAAGTCCGGGTACAAGGATAGCTCTGATATGGATGACCAGCTTCTCCGCCGGACGCAGTTCAACTACAGCGCCGAGGTCAGCATGTGTGACCGCTGGTTCGGCTACTTCATGGAGAGCCTGCGCGTGCTGGGCCTTCTGGACAACACCATGGTCATCCTCACCACCGATCACGGCCACTCCATCGGCGATCGCAACTACATCGGCAAGCGAGGCTACCCATCGGCCCCCGAAGTGTACGACGTGCCGCTGATGATCCGCTTCCCCAAGGCAGAGCACGCCGGAGCGATCAGCGACATGTTTGCCCAGCATCACGACATATCGGCGGCCATTCTGGAAGCTGCCGGAATCGAGCCCGATCATGACCTGGACGGCTTCTCGTTCCTTGACGACGCCGTTGCCGGCCGGCCCGGTCCGCGTGATCACGTGACCGTGGGCTGGGGATCGGCGGTCACGGTGATCACCAAGCGGTGGTGGCTCAACTGCAAGGTGGACGGAAGCGGTGTCCTGCTGCACGATCTATCGCGGGACGATCCGTTCGCCGAGAACGCGGCCGAGGAGCACTCCGACGTCGTAAGGGCTCTCTTCGCGAAGGCGGAGGCGGATGCGCGAGGGGGCTTCCCTGAGTGGTTGATGGAACTGGCCAAGGGCGAGGCCGACGCACCGGGCTGCAGCGACCTGGCGGCCCGCGCGTAGAGAACCAAGGACCGACCCTCCGACGAGCATGGTCAGTGCGCGAGCAAATCCCAAAGTGTGCCCCTCACTGCAACCGTGGGGGGCATTCTCTATCATCCAGTGATCTTCCCTCACGGCGCAGGCGAAGCGCTCAGCGCGAGTAGGTTCACACCGCACTGACGTCCGCCTACTTGGCAACGATCACTTCTGGCAGTCCGACAGGTGTCTTCCTGTTACGCCTGCGATGGAAAGCACCTCACCCATTGGAACTCACTGTCTGCGGATGACGGCCCTCAGTTGCGCAATCGGGCACTTTGTGGTAGACTACATAATGAGGTTAGCTCCGTGACCGTCTGAGCTTGTACGGCCATCCGAGCTCTCTCGTTTGGCTGAGACGCATGCTGTGCGGTCCGGCCTGTTTCCTTATTCGATTCCAGGAGACGGCAGTGCGGTCTGACTTTCGTACATGGAACCATCGGGTGTCATCGTCACCGGCGAAACGCCGAGGGACAGTCACCCCACTTCTACCCGCGAGCAGGGTATTGAGGCAGCGAGTACCCCTTGATGGCCGGAGGGTGCAATGAGAGAATCGGGCCGAGCGACAATGAGGGACGTCGCCCGAAGAGCCGGGGTGTCCATCAAGACGGTATCGAGGGTAGTCAATCGCAGCGCCGAGGTCAGTGAAGAGACTCGCCTCCGAGTCCAGGCCATCATCAAGGATCTTGGATACCGCCCCAACATCGCAGCACGCAGCCTCCACACGCGACGTACACACACGGTGGCCTTGGTCGTGCCCGACATCACCGACCCATTCTGGCCCCAGGTAGTCCACGGAGTCCAGGCGCAGGCGCACAAGAGCGACTACAGCGTCATCGTGGCCAACTCGGGCGAGAGCCCGCAAGAGGAGTTGCTTCACATTGACCTGTTCCTGCAGAGACAGGTGGATGGCATCATATTGTGCAGTTCCCGCGGAAGCCCCGATCACCTGATGCGCGTCGCCGACATGGCGCAGCATCTGGTCCTCGTGAACCGCAGCATCGGCACCGTTCCTGGAACAGGCAGCGTCCGAGTCAACAACATGAGAGGCGGATACCTGGCCACGACCTACCTTCTGCAGCACGGTCACAGACGAGTGGCGTGCCTCTCCGGCCCATCTCATTGGGAGAGCTCGAAAGAGCGCCGTCGAGGGTATCAGCTAGCTCTACGGGAGCACGGTCTGGCGCACGATGAGCATCTTCTCACCCAGTTGCCTCGCGAGGTCTTCCAGGCAGAGGAGCGAATGGAGGAGGCGAGTCGCCAGGCCGCTGCGTTGTTGGAGACTGATCCTCCCATCGATGCCCTCTTCGTCCACGACGATGTCTGCGCCTTCGGTGTTCTGAAGCTCTGCAAGGAGAAGTCGCTGCGCATACCAGAGGACATCGCCATCGTCAGTTTCGACGACATCCTGCTTGCCGCCATGGTAGATCCCCCACTTACTACCGTGGCCGTACCGAAGCAAGAGCTGGGTGCCCAGGCTATGAAACTGCTCCAGGAAGGACTGGACAACGGCACGCCTGCCCGCACAGAGATTCTCGTCGAACCCTATCTCGTCATCCGCGAATCAGCCTAGCCCGAGAGAAGCCCGCACGGCCCCAGATCCACTTCCCGAAGGACCTCACGGCGTGACTCAACTCACAGCACCTCAGACCCGAACTCTCCTGCCCTGCCATCCGCCCGCCAGAGCCCATCTGCGCAAGGCCTACCCCCACCCCTACCCTCTTCAGTTCCTTCATCGACAACGTCACCCACCATTCTCTTCATAGGGTGACATTGTCACTGAACAGTTAGTGGGTGACAATCTCATTGAACACCAACAATCAAGCACAGGCCCCTGTTAGGAAAACCTGAAAAGTGAACACCTTTAAACTTCAAAAGTGAACTCGGAAATCGCTCAATGGATAGCTGACGGAGTGAGCCATTCTGTTGTTCCACCAGATACGGATGTGCATGACGTGCTTCGTGGTATCGGGGACGAGGTGGATATCGACCCATTCGCGGAGTGGAACGTTGGGCACCTCGATCTTGTGATTGAACAAGGAGATCCGCCGGTAGCCATTGACCAGTCTGGTTTCTCTCAAGCAGAAGATGTCCTTGGGCGACGTGTATGGTTTGGGCAAGGAGAAGGGGCGGAAGAGGCTATTCCCTGAGGCTCTGGCTTTCTCGAAGCGGATGCTGGGGATCTCCTTGGTGGTAGAGTGGACCTGATGATTGTTGTAGCGATCCGTCTCCGCTCGCAAGACAGAGCGTGCTTCTTCAAAGGTGGTGATGTTCTCGTAGATACACGTTCGGGCAATCCGGTCTTGCAGCCAGCGGTAGGGTCTTTCGATCTTGCCTTTGGCCTGAGGAGAGAGGGCGTGGGTCACATCCACTCCGAGGACGCGCATCACTTTTCTCCATTGAGGATCAGCGTCATCGGTTTGGAGGACATGCTTGCGCCAAATACTGTCTCTTCCTTGGACGAAGCGAAAGACACGTAGAGAATCGACGTAGTAGCGCAAGGGGAGGCCGTATGCCTGCATTAGGGCTTGGGCGGCCTGGATATGGGCCCAGGTGGTCTCCTTGCGGAAGAAATCAGCGAATAGCAGCTTGCGGCTGAAGTCATCGATGCTGGTGATTAGAACCCACTTCTCTTGGGAAAAAGGGGCCCAGAGATGCTTGGAGGCATCGTGTTGGATCAAGGCACCAATGGATGCGGTTAGCACCTCACGGTCGTGGGTCTTTCTCTTCTTACGAGGTTTGTAGCAGCCCAGGCGCTTGGCTCGCCTGATGATTGTGGTCACCGAAACCTGGATGCCTTTCTTCGCGAGGCGGTCCCGCATGGCAGAGTAGTTGTAGCAGGAGATCGGCAACCGCTTGTCCTCGACGATATCCTGCTCTTGTAGCAGGGCAAGCTCGATTTCGGCCTCGTCAGCGAGAGACAGCCCAGCTCGCCCAGTTCTCTTGTAGGAAACTGAGAAAGCCTCTGTATCCTGCCGGTACTGTTTCAGCAAGGCGAAGAACCGGGTCTTCCCGATACTCAACATCTCTTGGGCGTCAACCCTTGTCAGCACTCCCTGGCAATACAACTGGAACACAACCGCAATCTGCTCGTCAGTGAACCGCTTGTGTAGCTGCTCCATGTGCTCCTCCTCTATTGCTTTCCGAGGAGTCTATCATGGCCTGTTCACTTTTGAGGTGATAACGGTTCACCTTTCAGGTTTAAATGGTTCACTTTTGAAGTTTAAATGACAATCAAGCACAGGCCCCTTGACACACCGAACAGAGTATGGTAGAATGTGTATGACAACGTTAGCGCTAACGTTGTCATTAACAAAGACAGACCAGTATCTCGTTCCTGGAGCGGAGGACATACCGTTGAAGATCAGTTGCTGCTGGATGTATGCCATCACCAAGTACGGTTACCCCCCTAGTGTTGACGATTCTCTTCGCGCTCTTGAAGACATGGCCCGCCTGGGCTTCAGATTCGTCGAGATGGAGGGCGTTCGTGAGGAAAACATGATCGCCGTCCATCGCGAGCGCCACACCATCAAGAGACACGCCGATGATCTCGGCCTCGCTTTCGTCAACTTCTGCCCTGTACTGCCTCAGGTCATCGACATGGATCCGCAGAAGCATCGCCGGGGATTGGAGCTCTTCGACTTGGCCATCGAGACCGCTGTCGAACTCCGCTGCGAGATGATTCAGCTGGATAGCTTCACGCCCCCACTCACCTTTCGGGGCGAAACCCCCTACAAAGAAGCGATGCGGTACGGGCTACAGTTCCACGTTGAGGTCGCTCAGGGCTTCAGTTGGCCGGCCTTCTGGGAGCACTTCATCCAGACCGTATCCGCCTGCAACGCCAAAGCCAAGTCAGCAGGACTCAAGATGACCATCGAACCCCGTGTTGGTGAGACCATCAGTAACACCGATGCCCTCATCAGAGTCTTCGATGCCGTGGGTGATGACAACCTGGGCGCGGTGCTGGACACTGCTCACCTGCACGCTCAGAAAGAGATCTTGCCCCTGAGCGTGGATAAGCTGGGCAATCGCATCTACTACGTCCACGCGGCGGACAACGACGGAAAGACCAACGAACACCTCGCCCTCGGACAAGGCAACATCGACTGGGAAGGACTGATCGTCGCGCTCAGGAAGCACCGGTTTGACAGCTACATCGCACTGGACATGGGGCAAGTCCCTGACCCGGATAGGGACTATGCCGCATCCAAAGTCTTCCTGGAACGACTACTGGGCTAGGCCGGGTGTTGGAGCGACGGATACTGCGGGGGAAGCAGCGATGAGACAGTTCAGCGGGATAGGCATGGACATGGGGAGCCTTTCTCGCCTATCTACGGCCCAAACCCGATCCATCAGTCCGGAGAACCCTAGCGGCGCCAGGGGAAGAGGTGGAATGGCCACTGAAGGAACCGGCGCCAGGTACGCGCGCGATCTGGGACGGGGTTGGAAGATATCCCCGTCTGTGATAGTGCCTCCAGGAGCCACCATCGAGCTTGCCGACGTCGAGGGCCCCGGCGCCATTCAACACACGTGGATCACGCCGACCGGGGAGTGGCGATTCTGCATCCTGCGCATCTACTGGGATAGCCAAGAGCATCCTTCGGTGGAGAGCCCCGCAGACGACTTCTTCGCCTGCGGATGGGGTGAATACGCCCAGCTTTCTTCGCTCGCGGTCTGTGTCAACCCGGGCAGTGGGCTGAATTCCTACTGGGAGATGCCCTTTCGAGATCGTTGTCGCATCACTGTCACCAACATCGCTGACGTTGACCTCTGCTTGCACTATCAGATCAACTACACTCTTGCGGATGTGCCCGAAGACAGGGGGTACTTTCACGCCCAGTTCCGCCGACAGAACCCACTGCCGTACCGGCAGGCGTATACCCTTCTCGATGGTGTCAAAGGGCAAGGTCACTACGTGGGTACATACCTGGCCTGGGGAGTCAACAACAACGGATGGTGGGGCGAAGGGGAGATCAAGTTCTATCTGGATGGAGATGATGAGTTTCCCACCATCTGTGGCACGGGCACCGAGGACTACTTCTGTGGCTCCTACGGCTTCAGAGACGAGGAGACCGGGCAGTACCTGGAGTTCACAACTCCCTACTCGGGGCTGCATCAGGTGATTCGCCCTGATGGCGCTCATAGGTCACAGACGCGCTTCGGCATGTATAGATGGCACATCACCAACCCGGTCAGGTTTCAGCGGGACCTGAGGGTCACTATGCAGGCACTTGGATGGCGAAGCGACGAGCGGTATCTACCACTGCAGGACGACATCTCCTCGGTGAGCTACTGGTACCAGTCTTTGCCGACCACTCCCTTCCCTGCACCAGCGGACAGAGACTATCTCGAGATCATCTGAAGCGCCACGCTGAGTGTGGTAGACCTACCCTTTGGACCAGTGTGGCAAATGCCGTGATCGTCGCGCGGCTACCGGATCAAGCGGCACAACCATCAGGAAGAAACGGGATGCTACCCAACCTATTGTTTCTCTTCACGGACGAGCAGCGCGCAGACACCATGGGTGCCTACGGGAATGCGGTCATCCAGACTCCCAGTCTCGACCGCCTCGCGAGACAGAGCTTTGTCTTCGATAGGGCCTATGTGACGCAGCCCGTATGCACACCATCAAGATCCAGCATCCTCACCGGGCTATACCCGCACACTAACGGATGCACGGAGAACAACATCCCTCTGTCCACGGACGTACCGTGCTTGCCGGAGATGCTGCCTCCTGGCGAGTACATCGCGGCATACCACGGGAAGTGGCATCTCGGCGATGAGGTGTTCGCGCAACACGGATTCGACGAGTGGAGGAGCATAGAAGACTCGTACAGACGTTACTACGGCCCCGACCGAGACCCCAATGCCCACTCCACGTACCACGGCTTTCTCGTGGGTAACGGACTTACTCCACGAGATGGAGAGTACTTCTCCCGCGACGAGGCGGCGCGGCTTCCAGAGCAATACGGAAAACCTGCCTATCTCGCCCGTGAGGCGTCGCGGTTCATTCGCGAGAACCGGGAGCGCCCATTCGTGCTTTTCGTGAATTTCCTTGAGCCGCATATGCCCTTCTTCGGTCCTCGGGACGGTCAGCACGATGCGGGGGAGGTACAGCTACCCGCCAATTTCGATTCTCCCCCGTCCGCAGATCAGCCGTTGAGAGCGCACCTGTTCCGGCGCTACTGGTATGAGCAGGGCCTGCGCACAGAAGCTGATTGGCGCGAGTTGATCGCCAACTACTGGGGCCTCTGTAGTCTGGTGGATACGCACGTCGGAACGATCCTGCGCACCCTTGAGGGATACGGTCTGGCTGACAAGACGATTGTGGTGTACACGTCGGACCACGGCGACATGATGGGTAGCCATCGGCTGGTGGCCAAATGTGTCATGTTCGAGGAGGCCGTCCGCGTCCCGTTGCTCGTTCGCCTGCCGGGACAGACGAACACAAGGAGAGTCAGGCAGCCCGTCAGCCAGATCGATCTCGTCCCCACACTGCTCGATCTGATGGGAGAGCCGGTACAAGGCCATCTACAGGGCAAGAGCCTGAAGCCACTCTTGGAAGAACGGGCAGATACAGACAAGGCGCCTGTGTTCATTGAGTGGAACGGCCCAGACACCCTCCTGGGACCGCGGAGGGGAACCCCAATGGAGGATTTCTCCGTGCCGGACTGGGCACTAGAGATGGCCTCGCGCGAGCAGATCATATCTGCGGTCACGGATCCCGTGCGAACCGTGATCACACCGGATGGCTGGAAGTTCAGTTGCAGTCCGCTAGGCGAGCACGAACTGTACAACCTTGACCAAGACCCGTTGGAGGTCAGCAACCTGGCGAACAACCACGAGCTACACCCGCTCATGAATCGGATGGCGGCGAGTATGCGCCGGTGGCAGGACAAGACCGGGGACACGGTAGCTATCCCTGCTTCACTGTTCGACTCTTGAGTCTAGCCCCATCGACGGGTGTGTATAATGGAAGCCAGTGGGCTCCGCGAAAACGAATCCAGCGTGTTGGGCGGCGGCACAACCTGTGGCCGTCCGGGGAGATGGTGCAGCTACGGGGCTGGCGCTCCTTCCGATCGCGGTGAGGACTATCCTTCCAGAGACTCTGGAGGCCACTATGTCCCTGGGCTCGACCTCACTCTGGGAGCGGTAGCTGAGCACTGGCCTTGACATCGGCCCACTGGCGAAGTAGTGGCTCATTGTGGGAAGAGCAGCGCAGGCGGTGAATGAGGATCCCGCTCTGCTGCGCTGCCGCTTTCCCGGCCCGCAGGAGGAGGCACTCGCTTGAATCTGATAGTAGTCTGCCTGGACACGTTTCGGGCTGACCTGATCGGCAGAAAGAAGAAGATGGGCCACGTTGCCACGCCCAATCTGGACGCCTTTGCACGCGAAGCGGTCTCCTTTGACCGAGCCTTCGGCGAGGCACAGCCAACTCTGCAGATGCGCCGCGCCTTCTTCACCGGCCGACGGTCGTTCCCTTGGCGCTACAACTTCGATCGTCGCGGTCACTGGCATCACGCGCCGGGGTGGCACAAGATCCCGCCGGATCAGGACACACTGGCGGAGATTCTGGTCAAGCGGGGCTACTTCACGGGTCTCGTTGCCGACACGTATCACATGTTTAAGCCAACAATGAACTTCACGCGAGGCTTCTGCAACTATGAGTTCATTCGCGGACACGAAGGTGACAATTGGCGTGGCGGTAGTGTGCCCGTGATTGAGGAACAGCTACGCAAGTGCACCCGCGGGCCACTGGATCTGACCAGAACGAGTGGGCTGATCCAGTATCTGTGGAACCAGCGCGGTCGCCGGAGCGAGGAGGACTACCAGTGCGCCCGGGTCTTCCTCTCAGCCATGCGATGGCTCGAAGACTGTGCCGCCAGCGCTCCGTTCTTCCTCTGGGTGGATTGCTTCAGCCCCCATGAGCCTTGGGACCCCCCGAGGCAGTACGCCGATCGCTATTATCCGTATGATGGGATCGACTTCATCTATCCAGCATACAGCAGAGATGCTACGCCTGAGGAGCAGGAGCGCATCAAGGCACTCTACTGTGGCCAGGTCACGTTCGTCGACAAGTGGTTGGGAGCCTTCCTGAGCACAGTAGATGACCTTAGACTATGGGATGACACAGTGGTGATAGTCACCAGTGATCACGGGACAGAGCTCAACGATCACACTTCGTTCGGCAAGGGCCCTGGCGAGATGCACCCCTTCAACACGCAGATCTTGTGGTACACACGTCATCCGGACGGCCCGCGAGGCAGAGGGATTGCCTCTCTTGTACAGAGCCACGATCTCATGCCCACTTGCCTGAGCTTGCTGGCGATTCCATACGCCAATGTCGATGGCGAAGACGCCTGGGCGCTGGCGTCCGGAAGGCGGAGTATGCTCCGTGACCATGTGGTGATCGGCTGGGCTGGATTCTCAGCCGGCAACGCCGGCGGACGTGCTTCGGTGCGGGATGACGAGTGGAACTACGTGGTCAGTATCCATGAGCAAGACTCTGAGCCTGAGCTGTATCACCTGCCGTGTGACCCTGGCGAGATGCGCAACGTTCATGATGAGCATCCTGGAATCGCAACGAGGCAGCGAGGGAGGCTCGAGGCGGTCCTTGGTCAGCCCATTCCGGCGCAACTGAATGAGGTGTGTGACACCGGAGTAGCACCGCTGAAGGCCCTGCTACAGCGGCGGTTTGGAACGTGATGGCCTCATCCTCCGCAGCGCCGGCCCAGCGCGGCGAGTCGCTTAACGGTCGGACGAAACGATCGCTTGACGATTGGCCAGGGTTGATCGAAGACATCTGGCAGACGGTCTGCTAGATGCAACTGACCAGGCAAAGGGGGAGATCCTTGCCTACTTTCCTTGACAAACTCAAGGGTGCGCTCTACGGACTGGCTGTTGGTGATGGCATGGGAGCACCGGTCGAGGGATGGCCTTCGCAAGCCATACTCGAACGATTCGGTGAGCGTGATCTGGATGTCTTTCTCCCTCCCACACACGGGGGCGATCCGCACTCGGGAAAGGGCGGCGGACGAATCACCGACGACACGCTGATGACGGAAGCACTCATCAGCGCCTACGCGAGCAAACAGGATCACATGGACGCGTATGACTTCCTGGAGTACTTCGTGCCCGAATTCGCGGAGACGATGATCTGGATCCCGGAGCGGCAAAGGGAGATGGTGCTTCTGGACCGGCTGAACGTCATCGAGCACTACACGGCAATGCGCCTCCGTGGGCTCAGGGCCTACCCGCGCCATGCAGGGATTGGCAATGTGATCGACTGTGGTGTAGCGATGTACTTCATGCCGGTTGGTGCAATCAATGCTGGACACAGTCATGCCGCGTTTCAAGAAGCGGTCTCCCTGGCAATGGCCGAGAGCGATTCCTACGCTGTCGAAGCTGCGGCGACCTTGGCTGTCGCCTACGCTGTGGCCCTGACTCCCGATGCCAAGATTGCCGATGTGTGTGATGCCGCGCTCGGATTCGCGTGCGATGGTACCTCTGGCGCGATTCGCGCGGTCCTGCAAGCATGTGACATAGATGATGATCTGGAGGACTTCATCAACAAGACACGTTATGCCTTCACTCCGTATGATCGAACGCCGCAGAATAGGCCCGAGAAGAAGGTCGAGGTGAACGACTGTAGCCAAGCATCCCGCACTCTGTCAATCGAAGAGCTTCCAGTGGCACTGGCAGCCCTGAAGTACGGGGATGGCGACTTCTTCAAGACGATACGCGCGTCTGTCTTCTATGGCCGGGACTGCGATACGATAGCTGGGATGGCGTGCGGTCTCTATGGAGCAACGTATGGCGTCGAGTCGCTACCTGCTCATCTGCGTGCAGCCTCTGATAGCGCCAACCGCAGGGACTTCGGTGGGTTGGCAGAGTCGTTTGCTCGCGTCGTCAGCGCCTTGCTAGAGAAGGACGAGCTGCGCCTGGCAAGGAGACGACAGAGCGTCACATCCTGATTTCGACGGCGGAAGATGTACCTGTGGTATCCGGAGCGTGGAAGCCCGACATGGTCGCCAAGTCGCAGCTCCCAGGATGGGTTAGCCTCAGGTGATTCTCCCTGTTGGCTCGAGAAGCGAGCTGACGGGAGGCGAAGGGCTGTGTGGAGACTCCCTGAGTTTGGGTCGTGAATGTAGATGGGTTGCGTGCTGGGATGAGAGGTGGACTTGGAGGAACCAGAACCCGGCGGCGTGAGTTCTGAGGAGGACGTCTTCACCGAGCGGCACAGGTTGGGACGTGAGCTGGCCTCTCCCTGCTTGTGCGTTGCGTCTCCGGCAGGGGGTAAGACTGAATGCGCGCCAAGTGACACCGACTCGGGAAAGAGAGCCAAGCCATAGGCATCCCTAGGGCCAATGGATGTGAGCCTTCTCACGAGTAACCCCCGCCGGCGCAACACGGAGACGCAGCGCAGATCCTCCCTGGGCCAGCCCCCAGTTTGCTGGAGGTATGTATCGACACGCGCGGGGCGGGTTGGCTCCCCAAGAACACGTTTGACAGAGGAGGTGATCAGGACACACAATACTCGAGACCAGGAAGTATGCACCGGGCTACTGAATCGGGATTGGCATAGGACACGAGGAGGGACCGATATGTCCGCCGACAAGATGAGTCGTCGTACCATGCTCAAAGGGCTGGGCCTGGCAGCAGCAGGTACCGTGCTGGCTGGCTGTGCTCCCAAGGTAGTCAAGGAGACGGTGGTTGTCGAAAAGACCGTCGAGAAGGTGGTAGAAAAGGTCGTCACGGCTACGGCTGCTCCCGTCGAGACCGTCTCACTCCGTTACCAGAACCACTGGAGCCGAGAAGGCGACGCCCACTACAGCACCATGGAATGGCTCTACAAGACATTCCAGGAGCAAAACCCCAACATCAAACTCGACATCCAGGTGATTCCGTCGAGCAGCGAGTCAACCAAGAAGATGACGGCGGACTGTGCTGCCGGTGACTGCCCCGACGTCGTACACGAGGTGTACCTGGACTACTACGACGCCGGCTGGCTGGTCGACCTGGCTCCTCACATCGACGCGGAATGGAGGAGTAGGCTCATCCCTCAAGTACTGGATGAGCTGACGTGGGATGGCGCGACCTACGGCATCTCCGTGGAGTACTCCCCGATGAGTTCCATCTGGAACACGGCGCTACTCGACGAGGTGGGCAAGGACATCCCCAAGACCTGGGATGAGTTCCTAGCACTCGGAGAAGCGCTGAAGAGCAAGGATCTGTATCTGACCTCCTTCAAGGGCGGGATGGGTGGCCACGGGTTCACGGCCCTCCTCTTCGGACGACAGGGAGCCGCCGAAGCGATGACCAGAGGCGAGTTCGACTGCGAGCAGGTCCAGTATGCCTGGAGCCGGCTCAAGGAAGTCGTCGACAACGAGTACAACCCACCCAACGAGATAGAGCTCAACTGGAGGCAGCTTGTGCCACTGTTCCAGACGAACAAGATCGCGATGTACCCCAACGGGGCATGGCACATCCGCAACAGCATCACGGCTGAGGGCGCGGATCCCGAGCTGCGCAATCACGTTGACTTCACACCCTTCCCCGCGACGACCGGGGGATTGGGAAGGACCATCCAGGTGATGAACGCTACGGCCGTAGGCCTGGGCTCCCAGCTAGCCAAGGAGCCCAAACGGCTCGAGGCAGCCATCGAATTCCTGAAGCACTTCACCAGCAAGGAAGCGGCGAACCTGTTCGTCACGGACGCTCAGTCACCCTCGGGAGTCAAGACAGATGTGCCGGCTGACAAGGTACCTCTGTTGGCCGGCTTCCTCGGCGCGATGGATGAGGCCGATGTGGTGTTCGCGCTGCCCGCTTCCAAGATACTGCGCCGCAAAGCCTGGAGCCACCAAGGACCCGGGACTGAGGCTCTGCTACTGGGCAAGAGTGCAGAGGAGGCGACGGAACTCTACGCGGCAGGTCTGTCGGAGTAGCAGCAGGCTGCCAATCTGGCCAATCGCCTGACAAGGAGTGAAGGGGGCGGCAGGTGGCAACTTGCCTCGCCGCCCCCCCTCTTGCTCTCCATTCTGCATCCAGCGGGATCCGGTCGTAGACAATCGCCCACAGTTGCGTGACCTTTGTCCCTTCGACGCAGAGGCGCCCACTCTGCTACGCCAAGCAAGATAGCATTGCTCAGGCCACTGACAAGAGGAGGATGGATAGGTTGTGACCAACGTAATCGGCATCATGCTAGACAGCTTGCGTCAGGATCACGTCAGTTTCTACAATGCCGGGCAACCCGCGTTTGAGGGCATCCCCGCCTGCCGGACGCCAAACCTGGACGCTTTCGCGCAAGAGTGTATCGTCTTCGACAATGCCTATCCAGAGGCACTGCCCACCATTCCTGTGCGGACTCAGCTCTTCACCGGTCAGCGTACGCTGCCCTATCGGGCATGGCAGCCCCTGGCGAAGGAGGACGTCTCGATTCCCGAGATCCTCGATGCCGAGGGGTATGTGTGCGGCCTCATCTCCGACTGCTACCACTACCGCGCGCCCGGAATGAACTTCCATCGAGGGTTCCACACCTATCGCTGGATACGCGGCCAGGAGTACGATCCCTGGACTTCGCATCCGCCTCGTCGCGCACTGGACGACTACGTGAATGAGCACTACAATGCCTGGTATCGCAGCCGCATAGCGCAGTTTCTGGCCAACACGGATAGCTTCACCCGCGAGGAGGACTGGTTCGCTGCAAAGGTGGTGGACGAGGCCATCGATTGGCTGACGCTCAATCGCACTCACCCTCACGTCTTTGCCTGGATGGACTCATTCGATCCACACGAGCCGTGGGACCCACCTTCTCGCTTCGATACTTACACCGATCCTGACTACGAGGGCAGTCGGCTCATCATGCCCATGGGCGGCCAAGCAGCAGACTGGGCTACCCCCGACGAGATCCACCACATTCAGGGCCTGTACGCCGGGGAGGTCGCCTTCGTGGACCACTGCCTGTGCGCGCTGTTCAAGGTACTGCGCGACCTTGGGTACTACGACGATTCCGTCATTCTGCTCACCGCCGATCACGGACACCCATTGGGAGACCACGGAAAGTTCCTCAAGGGAGCTGACAGGATGTATAGCGAGCTACTCAGGGTGCCGTTCATGGTTCGATTGCCCGGTGGCGAGGGCGCCCGACGCACACAGGCGATCGTTCAGTTCCACGACGTGCTGCCTACCCTCCTGGATCTGCTGGGGCTAGCCAACAGTGCAAGTTCCATGCACGGCCGGAGCTTCCTTTCGGTGCTAAGAGGCGAAGCTGACAAGCATCGCGATGTTATCATCACCGGCTACAACGAGGGACCGGATCGATGTGTGCGAGATGGGACCTGGAGTTATGTCCAGCGCCCGGAGGGGCAACGACACGAGCTCTACAATCTGGCTCGCGATCCCAGAGAACGGGTGAACCTCGTTGACCAGTATCCCGGCGAGGTACACCGCTTGACCCATGCTTTCGGCAACTACTTCCAGTACCGCAAGGGACGCGGCCAGAAGAAGGTCAAGAAGGGCATTCAAGGCAGGTACGAGTTGGCGTCTGGTCACGTGCCGTAGCATCACCACCGTGAGCTATCAGAGTCACCACAGCGTGAGGACACGAAGGAAGACTCGCAGGTCGGAGGTAGCTAGGTATGTCCGTTCAACACAGAGAGTACAACAGCATTTATGCGAGTGAGAGACTCAATCACGTTGCGTTTCCGCTCGGTGGGATAGGCTCGGGGATGATCTGCATCGATGGCACCGGCGCCTTCTCCCACCTCTCGATTCGGAACAAGCCAGACGTGTTCAATGAGCCTCGCATCTTCTCGGCCATCAAGATCAAGGGTGATGGGGGCGTAGCCCGAGTTTTAGAGGGTCCTTTCCCTCGGTGGAAGGTGTTCGGCCGCCCCAGCTCAGGCAGGGGATGCCGCTCTTCCACCTTCGGTCTTCCGAGATTCTCTTCCGCGTCTTTCGAGGCCCGCTTTCCGTTCGGAACGGGCTCACTGCAGGACCCCAAGGTGCCATTGGGAGTCGAGATCGTCGGATGGAGTCCCTTCGTTCCAGGAGATGCCGACAACTCCGGCCTGCCCGCGGCCGGGGTGGAGTACCGCTTCACGAATCCATCCGACAGAATAGTCGAGGCCGTCTACACTTTTGCGGCCACCAACTTCATGGCCACCGGATCGGGCGGCGAAAGGGTTCTGTCTGCACCGGGGGGTTTCGTCCTCTGGCAGCCCGCCCTGGATGCAAGACCGTGGGAAGAAGGAGCTTTCTGCGCATCAGTCGAAGACGAGGATGCCAGGGTAGACTGCGCCTGGTTCCGCGGATCCTGGTATGACCCTCTCGTCATGGCCTGGAAGGACATTCAAGAAGGCACATGTTCAGCACGGCCGCCCATAGACGAGGGTAAGCCCAGCGCAGGAGCAAGCATCCACGTTCCCCTACGAATCGCGCCGGGCCAGGAGAAGACGATCAAGCTCATGTTCTCATGGTACGTACCTGAGACTGACATACGCCGAGGAAGGGATCCAGGTACCTCCCATGGTTGTGCGGGTGAGGGGTGTTGTGACAACAGGAGGCCCGACACGGAGACCTGCCTGCCCACACACAAGCCCTGGTACTCGTACAGATTCTCGAGCATTGAGGAGGTCGCCAGCTATTGGCGCGAGAACTACGAGTCGTTGCGGGAAAAGAGTGCTCAGTTCAGGGACTGCTTCTACGACACGACGCTTCCTCCTGAGATCGTAGAGGCCGTCGCGGCCAATCTCACGATCCTGAAGTCTCCCACAGTGCTGCGGCAGACAGACGGTCGGCTCTGGTGTTGGGAAGGCTGCTGCGATGATCGGGGCTGCTGCGCAGGTTCTTGCACTCACGTCTGGAACTACGCACAAGCTCTGCCCCATCTGTTCCCTGCTCTGGAACGCACGTTGAGGGAGACGGAGTTCAACGAATCCCAGGATGAGAACGGGCATCAGAACTTCCGCTCTTCGCTGCCCATCAGACCGGCGGCCCACGATGATCTCGCGGCATCTGATGGGCAACTGGGCGGCATCATGAAGGTCCATCGCGACTGGCGGATATCCGGCGACACCAAGTGGCTGCGGACGCTGTGGCCCAAGGTGCAAGCCAGCCTGGACTATTGCATAGAAGCCTGGGATCCGGGCCACAAGGGTGTCCTTGAGGAGCCGCATCACAACACCTACGACATCGAGTTCTGGGGCCCCGATGGCATGTGCTCCAGTTTCTACCTCGGTGCGCTGAAGGCCGCCACCTTGATGGGACAGGCTCTGGACGAAGAGGTCTCACTGTACGTCCGTCTTCTTGAGCGTGGACAGCAGTATCTCGAAGAAGAACTCCACAACGGTGAGTACTTCTACCAGAAGACTCACTGGCAGGGTCTCAGGGCATCCGATCCGATCGAATTCGAGAGTCTGGTCGACAACCAGTACTCGCCGGAGGCCATTGCCCTGGTACGCAAGGAGGGTCCCAAGTACCAGTACGGGACAGGCTGCCTTTCTGACGGCGTCATTGGAGCTTGGATGGCGATGGTCTGCGGAATCGAGGAGTTCCTGGACAGGGACAAGGTCAGGAGTCACCTCAGGTCAGTCCACCGGCACAATCTCAAGAGGGACCTCTCCGAACACGTCAACCTGGAGCGTCCAGGTTTCGCTCTCGGAGACGACGGGGGGCTGCTGATATGTACTTGGCCCAAAGGAGGACGCCCGTCTCTGCCCTTGCGCAGCGATGAGGTGTGGACGGGCATCGAATACCAGGTCGCCTCGCACCTGATGTCGCTCGGGATGGTAGAGGAGGGTCTCGACATAGTCAGGACGTGCCGGGACCGACATGACGGAAGGGTTCGGAATCCCTTCAACGAATACGAATGTGGGCACTGGTATGCCCGTGCCATGGCATCATATGCACTGATCCAGGGACTGACCGGTGTGCGCTACGACGCGGTGGAGAAGACGCTGTACATCAGCCCCAGTGTCAAGGGTGATTTCCGCAGTTTTCTCTGCACTGCTACTGGCTACGGGACGGTTGGACTGAGAGACGGTGAGTACTTCATCGAGACGAGACAAGGCCACATCGACGTGGAACGTGTTGTTCACTCTCCTAACGAGTGAAGGCATCTGCTTACCAAACGAGAGGATTGACTCATGATCAGATCACGTTCGAAGCGTCCCAGACGATACTACGGTACGACTCTGGGCATTGTACTGTTTCTCCTGCCGGGCCTGGGACTCTACACTGTCCTCATGCTGTATCCCACAGTACAGTCTATGGGCTACAGCCTGCTCCGCTGGGAAGGTCTGCGGGCAACGCGCGACTTCGTAGGTCTCGACAACTATGCTCGGATTCTGCGCGACCCCATCGTCCGGGTGGCCCTGGCCAATAATCTCAGAGCTTGGCTCCTGTATTCGCTGGTGCAGTTGCCCCTCGCTCTGCTCCTGGCTTTTGCGCTGACTCGAAAGGTTCGCTTCGTTTCCCTCTTTCGCTTCCTCTACTACATCCCCTGTGTCACATCGGGTTCAGTCCTGGCTCTGATGTGGCTCTTCGTATTCACAGCGCAGTACGGTCTGAACAACTTCCTGCGCAGCATTGATCTGGGAGTTCTCGTTCGTCCCTGGCTGAGCACTGACGGCATCGTTCAATGGACCACCAACTTCCCGGCAACGTGGCAGTGGGTGGGCTTCTACATGGTCATCTTCCTGGCAGCGATCGGCAGCATCCCCGAGGAGTACTTCGAGGCCGCGCAGATCGATGGCGCCAATGCGTGGCAGCAACTCTTCTACATCACCCTCCCGAGCATTCGCCTCGTCTACATCGCCGCCAGCATCACCGTCTTGAAGGATGCCCTCGGCACCTACATCTACCAATTCATCATGACCGAGGGAGGGCCTCTGCATATGAGCGAAACCCTGGTCACCTATACCCTCAACGAGATATGGACCGAGAAGAACTGGGGCTACGGGAGCGCCCTGGCTGTGCTCCATTTTGCCCTGGCAGCCGTTGTGACGGGTCTCATCTGGCGCTTCACCAGACGAACCAAGGACCAATAGGAGGATAGGATGACGAGTCAACCCAGGCTTGGCCACACGAGCTGGTCGAGACCGCGAAGAGGACTCAAGCTCAAACCCGGCCGAGCCGTACTCTACTTGATCCTCGGCGTGTGGGCGGTTGCCACAACGTACCCCTTCGTCTGGCTTGTGATGACCTCGCTCAAGTCCACTTTCGAACTCTACTCCAATCCGTTTGGACTCCCGAGTGAGCTGCACTTCAAGAACTACGTGGACGCCTGGGTGCTGGCATCCATGGGGCGCTTGTCCTTGAACAGCTTCGTGGTAGCCCTCGCCTCCACAGTGCTGGGGATCTTCATCGCTTCCACCTGCGCGTTCATCCTGAGCAGGTTCGAATTCCGCCTCAAGCCGGTGGTTTGGGGCTACATACTCTTCGGATTCCTGATGCCCGATTCAGTGCGCCTGCTCCCGCTGGCGATATTCACGCGAAAGGTGGGAGTCTATGACAGCCTGGTAGGGCTGACTATGATCTATGCCACTCGTGGCTTGCCCTGGAATGCGTTCTTCCTTTCGTCCTTCATGGAAACCATACCGCGAGAGCTCGAGGAAGCAGCGGTTATCGATGGCGCTAGCATGTGGCGCGTCTTCCGGAACGTCATCCTGCCCGTCTCGCAACCAGCACTTGCGACCATGGCCACCTTTCACGTGCTGTACTGCTGGAATGAATTCATGCTCGCCCTACTCCTGACCGCATCCGAGGTCACGAGAACGCTGCCTGTCGGGGTTCACTTCCTCGTGGGACGGTTCTACACCAACGAGGCGGCCATCTCTGCCGCGCTGGTGATCGCGGCCGTCCCAGCAGTGCTTTTCTTCCTGTTTCTGCAACGGTACGTCGTGAAAGGCATGACGGCCGGCTCGCTGACCGGTACATAGTCAGTGCCGAGCTCCCCACGCGCAGCTGGCCCCACGCCAACATAGCCCAAGGAGAGACCTTCATGAAATTCTGTTTCGCCTTCAACGCCATGATCGACCAAACGTACATGCCCACCGACAAGCAAGGCATCAACATCGAACTGGGCCTGTTGCCCCTACTCGATCTGTTGGAAGCACACCCAAAGGTGAGATCAGCGCTCTTCCTCACCGGATACACGGATCGAGTGCTGCAGGAGGATTGGCCGGATGCGGTGCGTCGTATCAAACATGGCGTTTCCGATGGACGCTACGAGATCGGCACCTATACCTACACTCACCCCATCTTGTCGCTAGTCCCGTTCGAGGACGTCTACCGCCAACTTCGCGTGGGAATGCGTATCGATGAGGAAGTGTGGGGGATCCGGCCCAAAGGAACCATTCTCCCGGAAGGCAGTTGGGACCCGTCCCTGGCGAAGGCCTTCAAGGATGTTGGCATCGAGTGGACCCTCACGTCTCCTGCAGCGTATCTCCTGGACCACCCGGAGGCTGGCCCCAAGGAGCTACACCGTCCCTTGGCGCTCGAGGGTACTTTCGACACGACCATCCCCGCGCTACACATCAGCGGCCTCGAAGAGGGCCTCTGGGGCGTCATCGAGCAGCAACAGACCGAAGATCAGTACTTCCAACGCATTGAGACAGCAATCGCATCTGGGGCCGAGGCATTCGTGGACAAGTGCGACGCTGAGTTTCTGTATCTGGCTCTGCCCCGTCTCACAGATACCCCCTGGGGAGACGGAACTCAAGCACAGATTGAACCCTACATCCGTCAAACCGAAGTCATCCTCACCCGCCTCGAGCAGATCGATGGCCTGGAGTTTGCCCTGATCAGCGACTACTTCGCCACGAATCCGCCGCTCGAGCGGACTTCAGTGCGACCAGGTTTCGGCTGGAAGGACCTCTCGGAGTGGCTCCGCGGCTCGGAGAAGGTTGCCTGCGTGACCGATGAGGCCAGACACGAAATCAAGACGGCAGGCATGATCATCGTCTTAGCCCAGAAGCTAGGTCTGAGCACCATCAACGCCCAGGAGTGCGTCGATCGAGCTTGGGATCATCTCCTTCGGGCTGAAACGAGCATCGGCCGGCGTGCGTGCGCCCATCCAGATGGACAACCCTCTCGCATCATTGAGGCACTGGAGCAGGCATCGCTCGCCAGAAAGGCGGCACAAGAAGCTCTGGACGCCCTTGAGCCCCCCCTCTCGCCCGCTCCTCTAGAAGCGAAACCCTGATATCAAGGAGGCTACATAGCGCATGGCAAAAGTGCAAGGTTTGATCCAACTGCTAGACCAGGAAGACATGCAGCGCGTTCACAACGGAGCTCTGTGCATCCTTCAAAGGACAGGCTTGCGCGTGGATCACGACGGGCTTCTTTCGGCGCTCGAAGCATGCGACTGTCAGGTCGATCGTGACAACAGACGTGCCCGCTTCCCCGAAAAGGTTGTGGACAAAGCTCTGGAGCGCATGCGTGCCTACGCCCAGGACCCGACGGGATTCCCGCCCACGCACGAGCCTCGCTCAGGGGAGGACTTCGGCGTCCGCACAGGCAGTTTCACCACCACGGTGAGAGGCCTGGATGACGAAAGACGGTCCGTGGACATGGAGACCGCACGTCAGGCCATCCGCCTGGCCGACGCACTGCCCAACATCAGTCACGTGGGAATCCCCGCCTCTGGCCAGGAGATACCACCCGATCTGCGAACCGTAACAATGGCCGCCGAGCTGGTGAAGATCACTTCCAAACCCGGCAGTGTAGAGGCTTGGACACGCAGCGAGATCGAGAACCTGTGGCGATTGGCCGTGATCGTGCGCGGTAGCGAGGAGGAGGCCAGACGACGCCCCATCCTCGTCGGATATGTGGGCCTTCGCACACCCCTCTGCCTGGACCACAACATGGGAGAAGTCCTGGCCGAATACAGTCGCAGAGGAATTCCCTACATGCTCTACTCGATGCCTTGCTGGGCCAGCACAGCTCCCGCCACTTCGGCCGGAGCCCTCGCACTGGGCATAGCCGAAGTCCTAGGAGGCATGGTCATCGGCCAGGCCGTTCACCAGGATTCCAAGCCCCTGATCTTCATCGCCCCAGGCGCCCTCGACATGACCTCCATGCTGATGGATGCTGCCAGCCCCACCCGGCTCAACCTCTCGGTGGCCGCCATGCAGATGATCAGCCGCTTCTATGGTCTGCCCTGCGCAACGAACTGTGGCAAGACGTCGGCCAACCTGACGGGAGTACAGGCTGGCTATGAGAAGGCGTTCTCCATCATGTATCCTGTTCTGGCAGGAGCCACCAGCGTCGGCCCCGTCGGTCAGGTAGAGAACAGCTTCGTCCTCTCCTTCCGACAACTGGTCATAGACCATGAGATAGCCACGTTCGTCAAGCGGCTGCTCCGCGGAATCGAGGTCTCAGACGATACCCTGGCCATTGACGAAATCGACGAGGTCGGCCCTGGGGGTGACTTCCTTGCTCTCAGGCACACGGTCGAGCACTTCCGCAGGGAACTCTGGGACTCCGACGTCAGCGAACGCATGGGCTACGCCAAATGGCTACAAGAGACCCATCGTGGCGCCGAAGAGAAGGCTCTGGACAAGGCGCGGCGCATCCTGGACACCCACCACCCTCATCCTCTGTCCAAGGAGCAAGAACGCGAGATAGACCGCATCGTCGCCCGAGCGAAGCTTCAGACACACTGAGATCCACCCAGTTTTCCGATCGCATGGGCGGGGGTGAAGGCGCGCCCATGCGATCAGGAAAGGATGACAGACATGATGCGCGTTCCCGTCCGCTACTATATGCCCTACCCGCCGGAGTCCCCCTTGGGTCACAGACGGGGCGTCGTCAAAGCCGATCCGGCTCGCACTGCCTTCATCCTCGTTGACGCCTATCTTCCACCTCCTCCCATGGGTGCGGACACGCTCTCCCGGGCAGACTATCAGGCCAAGAATGACATCGCCCGGGAGAGCATCGCACCCGCCCTGGCCGCCGCGCGAAACGCCGGCCTTCACATCATATACGTCGCCAACAGCGCGCCGCTCATCGCCGCCGAGCGATCCGCGTTTGGAAGGCACCTGCGGACGTCAGGCAGCGACCCCTTGACGGAGTTCACCGAAGAGACCGTGGATCCCCTGGAGTACCGGCGCGGCCCGGCGCAGTCCCTGGTGTATCCCGAACTCATTGCCCCCCAGGCAAGCGACTACTACATCCGCAAGCACGTCTACAGCGGATTCTACGCCACACGCCTGGATACCTTGTTGCGCAATCTCAGGATCGACACCCTCATTGCAGTGGGGTTTCGGCTTGATGCCTGCCTGGGCCTAACCCTAATGGACGCTCATTACCGAAACATCCAAGTCATCCTCCTGCGCGACTGCACCATCGCTTGTGACACTCCGGAGGAGCAGGTCTCCCGAGCCTTCACGAAGCGCATGGTCCTCTGGCACGAGGTGTTGATTGGCCCGACCAGCACGAGCGCCCAATTCGTAGCAGCGTGTGACCGCTATCGAGATGGATTGGAAGCCCCGGAGACAGACCAAGGCTCATGATGGACTGGCACGAAGCGCTTCGGCGACGAATGGAACGAGAAAGGGAAGAGCCCGGACGAGATCCAGCCTTCATGATGCTCGACCACGTCGAGCACCTGCTCTGCACACGCCAGGCCTTGAGGCCCATGCCCATCGAGGAGGCCCCACGACTGGCAGCAACCGATGCCCTGAGAAGAAACCTGCTCTGGTCCCTGGGCCTATCTCCCTTCCCTCGGCGCACTCCACTCTGTGCTCGCTCCGTTGGCCGCGTCCACCGCCAAGGCTACACTGTGGAGAAGATCATCTTTCAGCCAAGGCCGGGCTTCACGGTCCCCGGGCATCTCTACCTGCCAACCGATGCGCCCCGTCCCTTGCCGGGCATCCTCTATGCCAGCGGTCACTTCGTTGAGCACGGCATCATGTACCCGGACAGTCAGCTCTGCTGCATCGCCCTGGCCAAGCTGGGATTCGCCGTCTTCGCCTATGAGGCAATGGGGCAGGGAGAACGCGGACCACACTGGGAAGCGTTCAGACAGACACACCTTCCCACGCTCTTGGACTCCAAGCGCATACAGGCTTTCCTGGCCGATATCGAGCACGAGAGCACCGGGCGGCGATGGCTGGCCTGGGCATGGCACGCCCTGCAAGGCGAACACGGGCAATTGGCACCTCGTCTGGTCGGGTTGAGCCAAGAGGGCCTCATGGTGTGGGAGAGCATCCGCGCTCTCGACTACATGTGCACCCGTGAAGAGATCGATGCCACGCGTCTGGGTATGATCGGAGCATCAGGAGGCGGGCAGAACACCTACTTCACAGCGGGGCTCGACGAGCGAGTACGTGCGGCAGCGTCGGTCTGCTGTCTCCCTTCCCTGACCGGGCAGGTCCGATTGTCCAGAGGCACAAACTGGTGGGGCGGCGGCGACTGGTGCGATCAGATTCCATCGCATCTCACCTACGGAGAGTTCGCCGATGACGGGGCACTGATCCTGCCACGCCCCTTGCTCTTCGTGGTCGGACGGCACGATGATGGCTTCCCAATCGAGGAAGCACGATCCGAGTATCATCGCCTTGCCTCGCTCTACACTCCCCTTGCTCCCGGTCGACTGGCGCTGGCGGAAGTCGACGGTCCGCACGGGATATCCAAGCCCATGCGGGAAGCCGCCTACGGTTGGTTCGCCCGCTGGCTCCAGGGGGACGGGGATGGGTCACCGATATCGGAGCCACCATCCGACCCTGAGCCGCCCGACTCCTCAGAGATGCGCTGTCTTCCTGACCGAGGCGCAGTATCGTCGGTTCCTGCGCTCATTGAGTTGACCGACCGTCTGGCGCTCGCTCACGCCACAAGGCGGAAGCGTGAGCAGCGCAGGTTGAATCGAGCGCACCTGTCGCGGAACCTCGTCGACGGCATTCGGAGTGTGCTGGGCCCAGAACCGAAAGGCGACTCGCAGGTCGAAGAGATCGCCCAGATAGTTCGGTCAGACATTGAAGCACGGCTCCTCGCTCATCGAACGGACCCCGACATCACGGCCTTCACAACCATTGTCCGTCCTGCTCACCATCGTGGATCCCGCCCCCTGACGCTGATCGTTCACGAGGGAGATTGGGGAGCACTCTGGAACGAGCGGTGGGTTTCAATGCTCCTCTCCTGCGGATCCGACGTCGCCATTGCAGACGTAAGGGGCACCGGACCGGGAGCACTGCGCACTGCGAGGCCGGAGGACACCCTTCAGGCTCTCAAAGAGATCCTTCTCCACGAAGACCACCATGGCAGGTCCTTCGTGACGGACTTCGAGATCACCAGTGCGTATCTGATCTTGGGTCGTACCCTGCTGGGAGAGCGGGTCTGGGATCTACTAAGAATGGTGGACTTCCTGTCATCTGGTGCCTACAGACCCACAGCGATTACCTGCCTGGGCATCGGACATGGCGGGCTCGTGGCTCTCTTCGCCGCTGCCTTGGATCAACGCATCGAGGCAGCAGCCACATGGAGAGCGCCCGCATCGTTCCGCTCACTCGTCGTGAAAGATCCAGTCTTCCCCCCCAGTGCCTTCCCCTTCGGCGTGCTTCGTCACTTCGATCTTCCGGAGATCACGGCCACTCTCGCGCCTCGGCTTGTGGTCATCGCCAATGCCCGCGACGGGCAGGGCAATACCGTCGCCAGCGATTCAATCGAGGCTGCCTACAAACACACCCGCCAGGTCTACCACGCCTTGACCAGACCCGAGAGGTGTCACATCCTGACCGGGCCGCCCACCGCAACCAGAGAGACGATCTGCCGACTGCTGGCTACCCCCGACGAGTGATCATCGACCATACCCTCGAAAGCGGTGTCGCCAACCGCACCGCCCAAAGACCCCACGACCCAGTCGGTGGCACAACGTTAGCGTACCTGCTCGGCTATGCCGGCCGGCCCACGTCGCTGCCGAGAGATCCTGTGAAGCGCTGGACGAGTTGCTCAAGAGCATCGGGATGTGGCTGGATCTCGAGGACCTTGGGGTGTCCCAAGAGGAGGTCACTGCGATCGCCGACCATAGCCAGGTGCTACCGGACTACGAGAACAACCCAAGGGTCGCCACGAGGGGTGAGATCTACGAGATGCTGACGAGAAGCTATCGACGCAAGTAGTCGGCAGCCCTCTAACCATCGTCTCGACTGCGTCTCGTCCTCTGGCTGCTCCGGCGCGCCCGCGACGACGGTTGGCCCAGAACCCGCACCCCCAGCATAGTCGCGGGCAGCATCAGCGCCCCGGGACACCACTGACCCCGCCGCGGAGCCGGAGCCGGCGTGGCAGATGGCACGGGCTCGGGTGTAATAGTCAGTGTTGCCGGCGCGATCGGAGTCGCAGAAGGCATTGGGCTCGATGTCGGGGTACTGGCCATCACCGGAGTAGACGTACGGCTGGGAGTAGCCGTCGCGGTGGCAGAAGACGTGGCAATGGGGGTCTGTGTGTGTGGAGACACCGGGCTTGCGGTTGGAGTAGGCATCGCCGGCCCTTCAACGTCTTCCATCGTCCACGCCTCCCAGGCGTAGTGCTGGACGAAGGAGTAGGACAGGTACGCGAACCCGTCACACATCCAGTCGCGTCCGTAGGAGTTGAGTATCCTGAAGCCCCCAATGAAGTCGTCGTACCCGACCACCAGGACCGCGTGCCCTCCCGAGTACATCTCTCCGGCTTCGGGCTCCCCAATCAGGAGATCCTCACACGTCGATTCGAAGAAGTCGGCGTAGGCCGGAAAGGCGAGCACGAACGCATCGCCAGCCACCAGATGGGCCTTGAGCTCTGAGATGCTGGCTGTCCCCTGCCCCACGAAGAGCGCCCCGAACGAATCGGCCTTGTACTGGCTTGCCGCTGCCCGCTGCGACTCGTCCGGAAGCACACAAGGGTTACCACCCGAGTAGGGGAACACAGAAAGGGGCGCGCAACCCTGCTGGACCAGGGTGTTCATACCGTCGGGAATACTCATCCCGTTGTCACGATGGCAATCGCTGGTGATACGCTGGTTGTAGACGTAGCTGGGGCTGAACTGATGAGCCGGATCGCCCAAGTCCCATACTCGCTCGCGACCCTCCTGGAAGGTCTTGTACCCATACGCGATGGCCCATCCGACACAGGAGTTCTGCATCCCCTGATCGCCTGCAGGAGGCAAGTCCTCGCTCAAGTCTACGGATGGAGGCAACTGAGCCATCTGGAGAGGCGGGCTTGCCAGCGCATGGCGCCCAGGCCGGCTGGGAATGCATCCCAATCCATGATCTCGAAGCGCTTGCGGCAGCGGCTCGGCCTGGCCGTGACTCTCGCCGGCAGCCGGGTACCCAGCAACGCACAGCAATGCTGCGCAAAGCAAGGCAGCCGCTACGCTCTTCCGTCCGATCAGCCGCACCACCTGCGCTCCTCTCTGAAAGGAGGCACTCCCGCACTCCCACAGGAAAGCTCTGGCACGCTACCTCTCGCGCCCGTCATCGGTCACAGCATTCGCCCAAGACCCGATGGGCCGAACTCGCCCACAGTTCACATCCTCCCCCTGCTTCTTCCCCACAAGAAACACCCTCCACTCGCGCCTGGTGGAGGGTGTCGCTCGGGCCTTTTTTCGGCCCTTCAAAGGGGGAGTAGGGAGGAAAGGGAAGGAAAAGCTTCTGTCTTACCTGTCACTCTCAATACAGAACAGCGCTTCTCCTCTCCTGTCGCCACCCATATAATAGCACAAAATCGTATCCCGCGGCGTAAAGGTTTCGTAAATCTGCGTTAAGATTCTGTCAACGGTCAGTTACTGGCAAGTTGGGGGGCGGTCACGCTCCTCGTACTGTCGCCGGTAGTACTCGGTGTAGCGCTCCCCCGACTTGATCTTGCGCCACCACCACTCGTTCTTCACGTACCATCGCACCGTCTTCTCCAAGGCCTCCGGAAAGGCATGGCTCGAGTGCCAGCCGAGGGCCTTGATCTTGTCGCAATCCAGCGAATAGCGCCTATCGTGGCCCGGTCGATCGCTGACGTACTCGATGAGACTCTTTGGCTTGCCCAGCATATCCAGGAGCGCAAGGGCCATGTCGATGTTGCGAGTCTCAGTGCCGGTGCCGACGTTGTAGGTCTCCCCTGGCACTCCCTTGCCCAGCACGATGTCGATCCCCTCACAGTGATCCAGCACGTACTGGTAGTCTCGCATCTGGCGACCATCACCGTACACCGGTAGCGCTTTGTCATCTATGGCGTTGGTGATGAAGAGCGGCACCGCCTTCTCCGGATACTGATAGGGCCCGATGTTGTTGGCCCCCCTGGTGATCGTCACGGGGACCCCAAAACTGACGAAGTAGGCATGCACCATCAGGTCCGCCCCTGCCTTGCTGGCCGAATACGGGCTTCGAGTCTGGAGGGCGTCCGTTTCGACGGAAGCGCCTTCGGCCACCTCACCGTACACCTCGTCGGTAGACACCTGGTGGTACCGCTCGATGCCGTACTTCCGGGCCGCCTCCAACAGCACGTAGCTCCCGTATACGTCAGTCAGGATGAAGCTTCCTGGCTCAACCAGAGAGCGATCCACGTGCGTCTCGGCAGCAAAGTTGACGATCGTGTCGATGTCCTGCTCTCGCATGACTCGATCCACCTTGTCGGCATCACGGATGTCGCCTTGTTCGAAGGTGAATCGATCATCTACCGACACGTCCTTCAGATTATCCAGGTTCCCGGCGTAGGTCAGTTTGTCGTATACCACCACCCGATACCCGGGGTGTTTCTCCAGCACGTAGTGCACGAAGTTGCTGCCTATGAATCCAGCCCCTCCGGTGATCAGCAGGTTCTTCAACGCTCAATACCTCCAGGTCCCCTAGTCGCCATTCTCCGAGACGTAGGGCTCTCTCTCTTCAGCCACTTGACTCTGACGAAGCACCCGCAGCGCTTCCGAGCATCTCCGGGCGCCATCTGCTAGTCCTATCTCCTCGAAGATTGCAGCCGCTTCCCTCAGCAGCGACACAGCTTCCCGCACGTTTTCGGCGCAGCCGGTCACAGCCATGCGCAGCAGAGCGATGGCAGAGCCCCGCCGATCTCCGATGTCCCGCGAGATGGTCAGTGATTCCAGGAAGAACCTCGATGCGAGGGTTTGCTCATTGCGCGCGGCGGCGACCTCGGCCATACCGCGGATCGCGTTCGCCTCTCCCAGCCGAGCCCCTATCTCCCGATAGATCGGCAGCGCCTCCTCGTACCTCCCTCGCGCTTCCTCGTACTCGTCCACCATCCGGTGCACGTCACCCAGCGACT
>Ga0180432_10000736_pt1 | contig 53174 bp, 69 predicted proteins | sample SS_ome_10_FD_132414 | JGI IMG/M metagenome (GOLD analysis project Ga0180432, IMG submission 132414) | Hypersaline lake sediment archaeal communities from the Salton Sea, California, USA - SS_1_MS_2 metaG | ecosystem: Environmental > Aquatic > Non-marine Saline and Alkaline > Hypersaline >... | reverse complement strand
GAGCCCGTCGAGGCAGAGCCCGTCGAGGCAGAGCCCGTCGAGGCAGAGCCCGTTGCGGCAGAGCCCGTCGAGGCGAACGTTCAGATTCGGGTCGATATTACCGGCGCTTCCGTGCACCGATTGAAGGTGCCCGCAAGCCACGTCGATGCGGCCCTGGAACGGATCGTTCGGTGCGGAATCCAACAGCCCGGCGGATCGCCCAACAAAACCCGAGTGTATCTGCCCCATCAGTTCGAGGCGGTCACAATCATTCGGTAATGTTGGGAGTACGTACCCATATGTGATGCCGCCCCGCAAGCGCGGACATCCGGTATCTGCTGAGTCTCAGATACCCCTCGTTGTGAGGTCCTGAGCAGGTAACAAGCTATCAGAGACCCCACCGCCGTAGGTGGACACCTCTCGTCGAGTGTCAATCTGATTTATCAAGGAGTTCACCTATGGCAACTGAACAAGGGCTGAGTACCTATTACAGCCTTCTCGGCCTCGCCGGTATTAAGGGCAGGGTCGTGAAGACGATGTTCGAGAAGAACCCGCCGCTCAAGGACGCGCCGGTTTTTCCCGCCAACGAGAAGATGGGCCATACCGGCACGCGAGCTACGTCCTTACCGGCCCCGACGGTGCGCAAGGTCAGTGGGTACGTTACGCCCACTACCGCGCAAATGTCGCCGTACAGTGAGGATATCAGTATCTTCGACGGCGCCTGCGCCGTACCGGCCGACGTTATCAAGCTGGAAGGCGCCTCGAAAATGGTAACGATGGAGGCCCTGCACCGCGAGGGCTTCGGCCAGGGCGTTATGAACTGGTGGTTCTACGGCGACAATAGCACCAAGCCCGAGTATTTCCGCAGCTTCGGACAGCGCTACAAGACGCCGGACAACAACGACAGCACGTACTCGCCGGAGAACCCGGACACCTCGACGGCCGCCGACGTCAACGTCTACGACGCCGAGGGCACCGGCAGCGACACCTGTAGCATCTGGTTCTTCCGCTGGGGGGCCGAACAGGTCCACGTCATTACACCCACCGGCGATACCGGCCACGGGATCGTTGAGACCGACAACGGTCGCGAGAAGCAGTGGTCCAGCGATACCTGGCGGTACGTCTATACGAAAGAGTGGGAATGGTGGCACGGCCTGGCGGTGCCCAACCAGAAGTGCGTCGCCCGTATCCGCAACATTGAGAGCTCCATCGACTCTATCAGCGCCAGTCTCAAGAAGCTGATTTTCCGTTGCGTCAACGAGGGGCTCACCGAGGGCAACGGTACGATCTGGATGTATATTCCCCGTCGCCTCAAGACCCATTTCGACGTCTTGCTCGAAGCCAAGCAGAACGTCACGTTCTCGCGGGACAATCCCTACAACGTCGAGATGCCGATGTGGGGTGGGACTATCCCCATCCAAACCTGCGATGCCCTGACGATCACCGAGACGGCCGTTGCCGCCGTCTAAGGATAAGGAGTACCTTCTTATGTTGATTGAAAACAGTTTGGGAGAATTTTCCGATGCCCAGCTCGTTAATGGCGCGGCTGCCTCTGACGCCTACCTCGATCTCGAAGTGGCCCGCCAGCAAGTCGGCCTGACCGGCGATTTGTGGCTGTGGCTGCGCACGAACGTGGCCGAGGATTTCGGTGAGAGTGAGACCTTCATTTTCGCCTTCGAGATGGACACCGAGAGTAGTTTCAGTACCCCGACGTGCCTGTTTGCCATTTGCGATAGCGACGGCAGCGCCATTGCCACCGCCGATCCGGAATCGACCCCGCTCAAGACGGCGGGCAAGACGATCTGGTGCAGCACGCTTCCGGTCCAGTGCAACCAGCGATACATTCGCTGGTACTACACGCACGCCACCGGCACGGCCGTTCTGACCGTCGATTCGCTGCTGCTCAACGGCAAGCCGCCGTTCAATGTCACGGCCGACCAGAAGTACGTGAGCAACGTCGGTACGCCGTAAGGAACGAAGCGAAAGGAGAACACTATCATGAAGAAACGCATCTTCTTTGCGGTACTGCTGGCGATGCTGTGGGGCGCTCCGCGCGCCCCGGCGGCTATGACCAACAGTGCCAGCAATATTGTCAGTCCTGACTACGTCTCGTTCATCGGCTCGATGAGTACGACGTTGGACCCGGTCTATCTGTTCGGTAACGAGGTCGAGGGTTTGCTGGAGGGCACCAGTGCCTTCGGCAATCTGCTCGATACGGATTCCTATATCCAGTTTGCCGAGATGAGCGCTCCGGGCAGTCCGGCGGCCAATCACGGCCGCCTCTACGTCGCCGACGACAGCGGGACTACCACCCTCTACTTCAAGGACTCCAGCGGCACCGTGTCGAGTTGCATTTCCGGCTCCGGCACGTTCACCGGCGGTGCAATCAGCAGCGACGTGACCCTGGCGAACGGGGTGGACATCTACAGCTCCACAACCGCCGCCCATACCAGCAGCATCGGCGTGCGTCGTGATTCTGCCTACGTAGACGCTTTTCGCTGGACGAACCACGACACCACGCCGGCCCTGGTCCTGGGGTCTGCGACAACCTCGTTAGCCGTCACTTCAACGGGCCTGAACGTTACGACCGCCGGCGCCGTTACGGGCGTAACCGATCTGACGGCGACCGGGACGCAGACGATCAACGCCAGCGGCTCGGACGCCACCAATATCGGCACCGGGTCCTATTCCGGTACGGTAACGCTCGGCAACAACTCCGCCAGTGTCGCCGTCGGCTCCTCGGCCTGGGACATTAGTAGCGACGGGGCCATGAGCGGCTTTTCCAGCCTCGGCCTGTCCGGTGATATTACGATGGCCCACGGCAAAGGCGTTAAATCCTCGACGACCACCGCTCAGAGCGTGGGCGTCTACGGGTACGACGTCGGCGCCGGCTACGTGGGGGCCCTGGTCGTTACCAATTCCGCTACTCCGGCCACCGTCTTGGGCAATACCAGTGGCACTACGGCCATTTCGTCCAGCGATTGGACGGTGAGCACCGCCGGCAACGCGGCCGGGCTCGGTACGATCACCTCGGACGGGCTCTTTACCTGTACCGGCGGCGAGACGATGACGGGAACGGTGTCGATCAACGACAGCGCGACCACGTCCACCACCAGTATCGGGGGCGGTACGACCACGGGCACCATTACCATCGGTGGCACCGGGACGCAAGCCGTGGACATCGGCAATGGGGCCGGCATCAAAACCGTGGCCCTCGGCAGCAGTACCACGTCGAGTACGACCACGATCAAGGGCGGCTCCAACGGCGTCAACGTCAACGTCTCGGCCGACGACCCCACCAATATCAATACGGGCACCTCGACCGGCACGGTGACAATCGGCGGCACCGGCGCACTGGCCATTGCCATCGGCGACGGCGGGACCGGGGCCAAGACGATTACCCTGGGCGACGGCGCGGGGGCTGGCTCGACGACCATCAAGGCCGGAACGGGCAACCTCGACCTATCCGCCGTCGATGACGTTTCACTCAACGGCGGCTCCGCCGGCTCTATTATCGCCATCGGCACCAACACCCACGGCAACGTCCTGAATATCGCTACGGATGACACCGCGCTCGACGACATCAACATTGGTAGCGCCAAGGACACTCCCACGATTCTCGGCTCGGCCATTGTTATCACGGCCGGGACGGACAATCTGGCCATGAGTGCGACCGATGACGTGAGCTTGAACGGCGGGTCCGCCGGTTCAATCCTGAACCTGATGACCAATACCCACGGCAACGTCCTGAATATCGCTACGGACGACACCGCGCTGGATGACATCAACATCGGCAGTGCTAAGGATACGCCGACGATTCTCGGTGCGACCATCGTCGTGACCGCCGGGGACGGCGATCTTACAATGAGTTCGAACGACGACGTCACGCTCAACGGGGGTAGCGCCGGCTCGATTATCAATATCGGGACGAACACCCACGGCAACGCGATCAACGTCGGCACCAACAACACGACCGCCGATACCATTGCCGTCGGCAGTGCCAAGGACACCGTTACCGTCGATGGTATCTCCACCACTATTGGTTCGACGGGCACGACCTCGGCGACCATCATCCAGTCGGGCACGTCCGACCTCGACATCAACGCCGGGGCCGCCCTGGACATCGACGCGGCGACAACTCTCGATATCCTGGCCGGGGGCGCCTTCTCCATCGACGGCTCCAACGCCGCCAGTAACATCTCCCTGGCGACGAACGGCGACAGCGACGACTTCACCATCGGTCTGACCGGCGCCACCAATTCCAGCATCCTACTCAACAGCACGGGTACGGGCACCGATGCGATTGGGCTGACGGCCGGGGCTGGGGGCATTACCGCGAGCGCTGCGACCGGGGCCGTCGCCCTGTCCGGTCTCACCGGCAATACCATCACGGCTACCGCCGTCGCCGACGGCGCCAAGGGCACGACGCTGTCCGGCTCCATCGCCGGGGCGACCGCCTCCGAAGGCGTCGGGGCGTACGTCGAGGGCAATATCACCGGCAATACGGACGGGAAGGTCTATGCCTTCGGTTCCTGGCTCAACGTCACTGCCGGTACGCCGACCGACGGGAGCGACGCCATCCTCGCCGGAGCGGACGTCGGTATCTACGCCGCCGCCGCGCCGGAACTGGTGAACTGCAAGCTGCGCGTCTTGAACCTGGAGTATCAGGTCCACGCGGACGCCGGGCCGATCGACGACACCACGTCGATGATCCACTTCAACGCCGATTCCGGCGGGGACGTGCCCGACTACCTGTTCACGTTCGGCAATGCGGACGCCGCTGTATACACGGCCAATACGACGCATACAGCGGCCAATACCGATAAGATCGGCGCCATCAAGATCAGCATTACTGGCACCGCCGAGAACGCTTACCTCTACGTTTATAGCCATGCCGGACAGTAAGGAGCTTGTGTAATGCGAAAGATTGCTACGTTGATAGGGGTCATCTTCTTGTCGGGCTGCACGATGACGCTGCACTCCAATGACCCCATGCAAGAGGCCCTGCGCGCTACGAAGGCGCGCATCAGTCAGATGAAGGTGATTAAGACCGAAGAGCAACTGACACACGACATCCTCCAACTGCGCCGAGACAATGCCCGGCTCAAGCTGGAGATGCAGGCCCCTCCGGTCATCGAAGGGCAGTTCATCCCGACGGAAGAGCTGCCGGAACAGAAATAGGTTGTTTTTCCGGTGCAGTCCGGGCGGGTCATCCTGTCTCCGCCCGTCTCGGACTGCGCCCTTTAGGATTGGACTCATGCTGACAGAACACAAACTAACGCTGACGACCAACAGCGGCGGAATCGCCACAGGGTACTTCCCTTCCGTCTCCGGCTATATCGTGCGGATGCGCTACGTCAAAGTGGACTTCGCCGACGGTGTGGATTTCACTATCACTTTGAATACTGCCGGGGAAACCGTCTGGACGCAACTCACCCAGAACGCCTCTGCCATAAAGTATCCGCGTATCGGTCTTCACAGTAACGCCGGCGTGGCCCTGCTCTTTGAGGGCGCCAACACGCAAACCGACCGTATCCCCTTGCACAACGATAAGGTCAAGGTGGCCGTGGCCGAGGGCGGAAGCGGTAAGAGTGGAGACTTCTACCTGCTCGTAGAGGAGTAATCTGATGCAGTGCGTGATTCCGGATCAAGCCAATACGGTCTACGCCACCGTTATCGCGCGGGCCGACCACAGTCCCATTACCACCGGGGATGTGTACTTCTACCTGCGCTGCACCGCCGGGGACCAGGCGGGCAAATACTGGATCGCCTCGACATCGGCCTGGAGTTCGACCAAGGGCTCGGCGGGGACCGCTACGCACGTTGACGACGGTCTGTACTCGCTGTCCATCGCCGCCGGGGCCTGGCCCGATTACGAGAGCGAATGGCGCTTGAGCTGGGAGGAGAGCGGCGACCTGCACAAGCCCGAATCCGACCAGGTCATCCCACGCGCTTCGGGCGTGCTGTCGCTGGTAAGCTACGGGGCGTACGAGACGGAGATTGCCAATATGGCCCTGGCCATGCTGGGCGGGGCGACGGACGCGTCGCAATCGGCGATTTCCGATATCAGCGATGGGGGCAACCCGACGGCCGTTTGGTGCGAGAGGCTCTTTCGCACCGCGACGGAACATGCCTTACTGGACCTGCGCCCGCCGGAAGCGGTCAAGTACGACGAGATTACCGCACTGTCATCCTACGACGATTTCCCCGGCAACGAGGACGCCGAACTGTACGTCTACAACATTCCTTCCGATTGCGTGGCGATCATTGCGGTCGTGGACCGCGATCTGCGGACCTCGGACAACGGAATTGATCCGGAAGAAACGGAATACTGGTACAACGAGGCGGGCGACCAGTTCGTTACCGATCAGGAGGCTGCCGACGTCTACCTCAAGTACGTGCGGCGGATCGGCGACGCCAGCAAGTTCTCCCACGGCCTCAAGCTGGTGATTGCCGGCTACTTGGCGTTCCTATTGGCCGGGGCGATGGGCAAAACGAAGTTCCGGTTAGAGCTATTGAAGCTCTACGATTTCCAACTGGGCCAGGCCCGCCGGTATACGGGTCAGCGGAAACGCAAACGGATCACCCCGCAACCGTGGATCGATATTGCCGCGTCCGGCGACGCGAAGCCTACAGTGGAGCTACCGTAATGGCCTTTTTGAGTTTGGTGCAGAGTTTGATGAGGGGCAGTATCCAGTCCCCGGAGATGCCCGGTTACGGGTCCGCCGAGATTCTCGCCGCCCAGGAACGACGCAAGCGGCGCATGGGCCGGCAGACGACGCGGAGCAGTCTCAATATTACCGGCGGCCTGTTCGGTCCGGCGTCGGTGGGCAACGGAAAGATGCTGGGACTATGAAAACAATCGTTATCATTCTCTGCCTGGCCGCGACGGCGGCGGGCAGTACCTTGAGCGTGCCGCACACGGGCTTTGTCGGCGGGGAACTGTCCCCGTTGCTGCACGGACGCTTCGATCTGCCGCAGTATCGCACCGGCTGTCAGACGTTGGAGAATATGTTGGTGGTCGGGACCGGCGCGGCGACGCGGCGGCCGGGCAGTGTCTACGTTGCCGGCGCGCGGGGTACGGCGGCGGCGCGCCTGATGCCCTTCATTTACTCGGAGACGGACGCCTATATCCTCGAGTTCACCAATCTGAAACTGCGCTTCTATCGCAGCGGCGCCCAGATTGTGAGCGGGGACAGCGCCTATGAGATTGCCACCGTATTCACAACCGCCGATCTGTTCGAGATCCAGGCGTACCAGTTCGCCGACGTCATGTACCTGGTACAGGAGGATCACCCGCCGCAGAAGCTCACACGTGCCGGGCATTCATCCTGGACCATTGCCGACGTGGACTTTACCGACGGGCCGTTCTTAGACGAGGACGAAACGGGCACGACGATGACCGCCAGTAACATTAGCGGCTCTATCACCATTACCGCCAGCGCCGATACGTTCGCAGCGACCGACGTCGGCCGCTTGATCGCCCTCCAGGTGCTTATGGACTCGCGTCTCACCGGCTGGGGCAATGTGAGAGAATGGCGGGAGGAAGTAGCCTGGCCGTACAGCGAATTGACGACGTGGAAGGCGTACCGCGAAACGGCCGTCTTCGACGAGAGCGGAGATGTCAGTAAGCCGATCATGTTGGGGGAAGGCCAGGGGTTCGCCGTTACCGCCCAGTCCACGACGTTCAAAGGGCAAGTCACCTTGCAGGTCTTACTGGACTTCGATAGCGACGATTACACCTCACCCTATACGTGGGCCGCCGGCGAGATCGAATCGGATTATACGACGGAAACGACAACGGCAACGTCCTGGAACCTCGAATACAGCGACGTCGCAAGCTGGGGCGAAAACGTACTGATCCGTCTGGCCTGTACCGACTACACGTCCGGCACTTTGAGAGTGACGATGGAGCGGCAGGAGGCGTCGTATCCGGGCATGGCCGAGATTACCGCCTATACGAGCGCCAAGGTAGTCTCGGCAACGGTCAAGGACGAACTGCCCGCGACGGATTACGACTCCAATTGGAAGTGTATCACGAAATACTGGCGACTGGGGGCCTGGGGCAGTGCGGTAGGCTATCCGACGTCGGTCACAATGCACTCCGGACGCATGGTCTACGCCAAGGATCTCGATCTGTACTTCACCTCTGTCGAGAACCTGGAGAGCTTCCGGCCGGGTATGGAGGACGACGACGCCTTCTGGTACACAATGAGCGAGTCCCGCCAGGACTACATCCAATGGCTGCTCGGCGACCATCGCAATACGCTACTGGCGGGGACCTTGAGCAAGGTCTACGAGATCGGGCAGGCGTACCAGCCGACGGCCCCGCCGGTCGTGCAATCGGCCTACGCGCAGAGCTGCATGGCCCATGTGCCGGTGCAGGCGTCCAATATGTTCCTCGGCCTGGACCGGACGGGTACGCACGTCTTCGAGTGCTTCTACAACGATACCCAACGCGCCTATATCGGGGCCGATCTGACGCAGTTGGCCGAGCACGTTCTGGAAGACGGCGTCGTGCAAATGGCCTTTCAGGAGACGCCCTATCCGACCCTTTGGTGCGTGTGCGGTAACGGCGAACTGGCGACCATGTACTACCGGCCGGAGTACGAGATTGTCGCCTGGTCTCGGCAAGTGACCGACGGCGACTATACCTCGGTAGCCGTTATCCCCCAGGCCAGCGGGCCCGACCAGGTCTGGACGGTGGTCAATCGCGAGATCGACGGCACCGATACGTACATGGTCGAATACTTCGACGATCTGGATCTGGACGCCGACATTTCCGACTGTTACTACGTGGACTCCGGTACGACCTTCGACGGCGGGGCGGCGGTCGATATCAGTGGGATTACCCAGGCCGACCCCGGCGTAGTGACCGTATCGTCCTGGCCTTCCGGCCTGAACGACGGGGACAACGTCTACATTACGTCCGTCTCGGGCATGACGGAGATCAACAATCGTATCTTCACTGTGGACGATGCGACGGAAGGGTCCAAGACCTTCAGTCTCGACAGTACGGGCGATGCCGATTGGGATACCAGCGGCTACACCGCCTACACGTCGGGCGGGACCGTACAGATCGTAGAGAACACGTTCAGCCTGTCGCACCTGGAGGGCGAATCCGTCACTGTCTATACCAACGACGGCGTAATGAGTGACGAGCTGGTCGCGAGTGGCTCGGTAACGGCCGATGACTACGCCAACCAGACGGCCGTCGGCTTGCCCTTTACCTCCATCCTGGCCCCGGAGCCCTCGGACCTCACGTTCTATACCGGCACGACGATGAGTCGGTCCAAGAAGATTACCGGCCTGTACCTGAACGTGTATTGCTCGATGGGCGGGTCGTTCGGCGTCAATAGTGACAATCTCTACGAAATCGACTGGTCCAACACCCGTTCGGGCCTGGCCTGGACCAGCGGGACGGAACTTGTTACCGATTCGGTCGTTTTGCCCCCGTTCGGCGGCTGGCGGCGCGAGGCGGAATATCGCCTGGTGGTGGATGAGCCGTGGCCCTTTACCGTGCGCGTGCTCGCACCCATATACGAGGTGGAATGAATGAATCCAGCAATGATAGCAATGTTGATGCAGGTCGGCGGCAAGGGACTCGAAGGGTACGCCGCCAAGCGCTCGCATGACGCCGCCGCGTCCGATGCCAAGGCGCACGCGGCATCGTACTGGGCTCGGGCCAGGGAGACGGCCCAACGGGCGGCCTACGAATCGTGGCGCACCTCGCTCGGGATCAACCGTGCGATGGGCTCGATCACGAACGAACTGGCACGCAGCGGCGTGGAGATGCGCGGCAGCGCTACCGATTTGCTTCGTACCAGCCTGCGGGAAATGACGCTGGACAAACTTATGACCTGGCGGGATCGCAAGACGCAGGTCAACGCAGACCGTATCCGTGCCTATTACGCCAAGAAGCAAGCGAAGAGCGCTAAGAAGCAGGGCAGATTGGCGATGGTGGCTGGCGGTATCAGCGCCGGTCACAGTATCGCAAGTTCAGACGTATTCGAGTAGAGCCGATGCCGATTTACATACCATATTCCAAGAGAGTGCCTCAAGGCAGTCAAGCCGTGCCGCCGCCGTCGGGTTCAGGTCGAGTGTGGCGCGGCGTGGCCGATATGGGGGCCGCGATTGCGGCGCTGGGGGCCGACTGGCAGAAACGGCTCGAGCGGGAGAAGGACGAGCGCGACGGCCAGAAGCTCAGTGATACCAAGGTTGCGACCCATGTTGCAATGGCGACATGGATGCGTGATCGCCTGAACGACCCGGAACTCACGAACGAGGATTTTGAGTGGGGCGCCGGGCAGTATGGAATCGCCCACGACCAGACGGTCCAGAAGGCAATGGAACAGTTGCCGGAATCGGTACGGGACGAATTCATGTCGTACAGCGATCAGATGCGCGAGAAAAATCTCTATGCCTATACCACCAATTTGCAGGCCGTCGAGCGTGGTTATCGCCAGGACCAGTCTCGTCAGCAGATTCTCTCCCTGTGTCATACGCACGATGAGGAGGGCCTCAAGGAGGCGATTGCACATAACTTGAAGTGGTGGCCGAAAGACGAGCAGGCCGAGTTCCTGGATTGGGCCAAGTCCGAGTTCCTTTACAAGTTGGCGGAGAAGGACCCGGATATGGCACTCGCCTCCCTAACGCCCGATATGTTCTCAACGGCGGGCCTGGCCGATAGGGTGCGCAAGGTGATTGCCGACGCCGAAGACGCGCAGGAGAAAGAGGCCGAGCGGGAGAGAAAGCAAGCGGTCCTCGATGCGGGCCGGCAAGCCTATGCCGATATGGTTACGTACCGCACGAGCGGGGGCGAGCAGGGACAGATGCACTCCATCGTTGATTTGGCGCAACTCTACGCCGCCGGCGGCATTGGCAAGGAGGCCTACGATGCCTGTATGTCGGTCTGGGAAGATAAGGCCAAACCCGGTATCAGTAAACGCCGGCAAGCCTACGACCGAATCAGTACCGCCCTGGACCACTACCGGCGCGGCGATATCTCCGAGGACGAGTACGAGAAAATCCGCCTGCGCGAGAGCCCGTACCTCGATGATACCGACGCCAAATACTTCATTCGCCAGCGGGGGGACGTTTACGATAAGGCCGTTGCCGACCTGCGGCGTACGGCCATTGCCGACGCGACCAAAATCTTGGCGCAAGCCCCGCCAGACAATACCTACGAACCGTTCCCCGTGGAGCAGCAGATTGCCATGCGCGGCGAAGTGGGACGGCGTATGGACGTCTGGGTCGAGCGAAACTTCACCAAGGACAAGCCTATCGACCGGGCGGCGTACGAGCGGGAAGTCCGGGCCACTATCCTGGAAGTGCGCGAGACGTGGGACGCGGAGCCCGAAGAGGAGGCCCCGGCGGAGCCGAAAACAGATGCGGAAACGATACCCACCGGGTTCGAGAAGATCTGGCCCCGACTCAGCGACAAACAGAAACAGACGGTGCGCCGTTACAGCGACGCCGAGCGAAAGGCGTTCTTGGAAGAACTCAATAAGAAGCCTGTGCCGTTAGGCATGGATATGAACGAGGTACCGACGACGAGCTTCATGCGATAGGACATGGCGACCTTTACGACCAAACAGATTGACGATGCCTTCGCCGCCGCCGATACGGTCAACAGCGATATCGAGCGAGCGTTCACCGCCGCCGACGCAGCCCAGCCGAAGAAGCGACGGACGCAGTTTGGGTTCGGGGCGATGGGTCCGCGCGTCGAGCCGTTGCCGACGAAGACCCGCAGCGAAGTGGCCGCCGACATGGTGAAGGATCACGACCAGACGGGCCTGAGCTATCCGGATCTGTTCGGCATCTACGATCAGGCCGGCTCGCAGAGCGATAAGGCTGCCGCCCTGGACCAGCTCATTCTGCGCCGTCAGTATCGCGGCGTCCTGGACGAAATCGGGATGGGACTGGAATCGGGGGCCGCCAATGTGGAGGGCAGCGCCGCAGGGACGCTCGGCAGCGCACTGCGCCGCGTGGCCCGGTCGCCGTTGTTCTACGGCCTCACGCGGTTTGGTCCGTTCAACTATGATGCCGCAAAGGTGGAGCGGGTCGGGGCGGCGTGGGACGATTACGCCCAGCAGCTCTACGACTATTCCAGTTCGCCGCTCTTTCAGCCTGGCAAAGGGGCCGGGGCCGGGGGCTGGCTGGCCAATACCGTCGCGAAAACGGCGCCCATGATGGGTCTGGCGACCGGGGCGACCTTGGCGACCGGCGGGGCGGCCGGGGGCTTTCTCGTCGGGGCCGTGGTGGAGGGCGATAACGCCTACCGCGAAGCCCTGGCCGACGGCGCGTCCGAGGAAGAGGCGCAGATGGCCCGCTACGTCGTGGGAACGGTCAACGGCGTGATTGAAGTAGCGCAGGTCGGCCACATTATGAAGCTGGGCAAGGGCGCTTCCAAGGCGGTTGCCAAGGAGTTCGCCGGCGAGGCCAGCGATCGCGCCTTGAAGAAGATTGCCCGCGTGGTCGGCAAGCTCGGGAAACAGCATATTGAAGCCTCGATCAAGGAGGGACTCGAAGAAGTGGCCCAGGAATGGGTCGGGGCCGGGGCCGCAACGATCATCTACGATAAAGATATCGACGTTGAGGACATGATAACACGGCGCTCCCCGACGGCCTTCGCCGGGGGGGCCGGGGCGGGGTTCTTCTTAGGCGGCGGGTCGCTGGTCTTCAACGCCGCCACAGAGATCGCCGAGGCGACGACCCCGGCTCAGGCAGAGCCCGAAATCCCGCAGATGCCGATGGTCGCTACAAAGGAGACGTACGATGCGGCCGTAGCCGAACGGGAGAAAGCGGTCGCCGCACAGCAAGCCGAGACCAAACCCGAAGCCAAACCGACCGAAGAAAAACAGACCCCGCCCCCGGCCACACCCACCGAGCCGACCGTTGAGGCAAAAGCGCCGGGGGAGGCGGGGCCTGGGGAATGGACAGAGGAAATAAGCCCTAAGACGGGCGACATCACCAAGAGAATCCGAGGAGTAGTCCCAAAAGGAGAAGAAGGCGAAGGGGGGGCGATAGAGGTTACGCTAACATTCAACAAAGACGGAAGTCTGCGCTGGGTTACGGCGAACCACCCCGGAACTCATAATTTTGAATCACAAGTCCAGTTAGACATCGGATTTTTCCCAGACGGGGCTGGAGGCTTTCGCGCACTTACGGTCCACGATGACCCGTCTTTGGTTCTGCCGCGAATAGACGATATTATCACCCCGGCGACGCAAGAAACAATGCCGGGCGCGGCGGGGCCTGGGTAAGCCACTACCGAAAAGGAGGCCGAACATGCCGAGCGTATCCCAGAAACAGGCGAACTTCATGCGGATGTGCATGAGCAGCGCCGGGCGCAAGAAGGCCAAGAAGAAGTGCCCGCCGAAGAAGGTGGCGAGGCATTACGTACAGGCCGACCGACGACTGAATCGGTGGGGGCTGTAGAGGCCCGCGAGCCGTGGGAGATGACGAGGGAGGAATATGCCCCACCGCCTCCCGCAGGTGTTTCAGAAGAGGCTCGCCACAAGGGCATGTTGGATGTCTCCGCTGTACGGGCAGGCTACGCCGCTGTATTGCGAGGTTTGGAGCCCGCCCGGTTGGTGATTGAAAAACATGGCCGTGCGCCCTATGCGGAAGTGATTAAGGCTATGCACCGGCCGGAGGCCGAAACGCTGGAATTCAACGACGCCCGCCTGGACGCCGTCGATGCGACCGTAAGTGAATTTGAGAAGGAACTGCAAAAGTACCCGGACAACGTTCTCGAAATGGTGATGCTCTCGCGCGGTCACGGGCTTGAAGGCAAGGCGCGGGCGCTGCAACGAGAAGCCTTTGCCAAAATGCCGAAGGCGCTAAAGGACTCGAAGATTCGCCGCGCGCTGGACGAAATCGCCGATGACAATTATCGCTACCTCCAGGAAGTCGCCGGGAAGGATGTAGGTAAGGTCGAAGACTACTTCTACGGCATCTACAAGGGCGGACGCAAAGTCAGTGCTTTCCTCAAACACTGGCGGACCACCGATCGTTATACCAAGCGCAAGAGCTTTCCCACCTACGCCGACGCCAAAGCCTTCGGGCTGGAAGCGCGAACGAAGAACCCCGTAGAGAATCTGCGGAGGGAGTTTCAGGCGATTGCGCGCCGGACCGCCATGCAGCAGTTGCACGATTACATGATGGCCGAGGGCAAGGGTATCTATATTGAAGAAACAGACAAGGCGCCTGCCGATTGGGACTTTATCGGGGACCCGTTGCGACCGGAGCCGGCCTTTGTCGACGCGCGCGTTGAACCGACAATGGCCGCGCTTATCAACAGCCTGATTTCTACCAATAAGATTACGCAGAACAAAGCCCTGAACGTGATGCGCAAGGTGAACAATGCCCTGCGCAGTTTGAAGTTCATCGGCAGCGCGTTTCACGCCTGGCAGATTGCCAAGCAATCTATCGCTGATACCGGCTTCTTGGGTTTCTACAAAGGGACGTCGCGCACGGGCTTCAAGGCACTCTTTACCAACATGACGAAAGACCCCGCGCTGCGTCCTGCGTACCGGGACTATATTGAGCACGGCGGCGGCCATCAATACTCTATTGAGTCCGAGGCCCAGCGCGCCGTCAAGAGCATGATGCACGAACTCGACGCAGGGTCCAGGGTAATCCTCAAAGGCGTAGCGGCGCCGTTTAAGGTGCCCGTTGGTTTTGTGAACTGGATGTTCGAGCAGTACATCCCGGCTGTGAAGTTCGGTAAGTACCTTGATTCTGTGGGCGAAGCGGTCGGAAAGCAGGGCCGGGAGCTTACCTCGGTAGAGAAGATTGAGCTTATCAAAGAACAGCAGAATTTCTATGGCATGATGAACGAACGCCTCTTTGGCCGTAGCGGAACGGTAACGACCGCCTTACGGTTTATCTTCATGGCGCCGGGATACGCGGAGGGCAACTATCGTACGATGTTCAAGGCCGCCACCCAATGGGGACGCGGGGCTGAGGGTTACAGCGCCGGGCGGTCCCGACGCAATATCGTCAATTCGTGGGTAGTGACTGGGACGCTTGCTACCATTGGGACGATAATCCTGACTGGCAAGCCGCCTGAGAAACCGGAGGATCTGGATGATGTACGAGACCTATTGAAGATCGATACTGGCAAGAGAGACCAACACGGCGACCGGATTATGATCGATCTGGCCAGCTACGATAAAGATTACTGGAACGTGGCCTTCAATACCCTGCGCGGTCGGCCGGACAAAGCGGTTACGGAATCACTCAAGCGGATTGGCGGTATGAAGGCGACCAGCTTTGAGATGCTTCACGATGCACAATCGCTGTTTCTGGGCAAGGCGATCTACGATTGGAAGGGCGACATGGTTTATCGTCCGACCGACCCGTTCGTAGAGAAAATGGCCGAACTGTTTGCACATGAGTTACGCAGGCTGGTCCCTATTTCCGTAAGCGTATTCAGTCAGAGTCGAAACAAGGGCCTGGATGATTCAGTCGCCGCAATGGAAGCGTTGATTGGATTGCGACCGACCTATGATGAGGATACCTTGAGCAAACGTGCCGCTATGCGAGACTGCTGGGACCTTCGCGAGAAGCGCGAAGCATTGGCGTGGCGATTGGATCAGTACAAAGATCCCTGGGGGGCAATAGAGTATTACAATGAGCAGGTGAAACGGGTGCTCAAGCCCGACTTTGTGCCGAACGATATGCGGCAAGAATGGGAGAAAAAGCTACTTATTGATCCGGTTAGGGTCCTCAATTGGAAGCATTTCCCGCCTCATGCAATGACGCTTGCGCAATTACGCAAGGCTATCGCGTCGCACATATATAAGAAACCGTACACTCGCAGTGACGGGCGACGCTATCCTGCGGGGCACCCTCATACGGGTTATGAAGATCGGGTGGCGACGTTGCGAGCTGAACTGCAAAAACGTTCTGCCTCTACGCAAGGGACAAGGAGTACGCGATGAAAACGATTGTACTGGCGTTACTACTGACGGCGGCGGTGTGGGGGGCGGGGGTAGAGACTGTTTATGAACCCACAATTTATTCCTGCAACGGCTCGACGAAGAGCTTCACCTTTTCCTGGGACATCTGGAATACGAGCGCTTCGACCCACGAGGACCTCGTCGTGATCCTGGTGGACTCCGACGGCGACCCGAGGACCCTGACGGAGAACTCCTCGGGCACCTACGGCTATTCCGTGGCCGCCACCAACAACGACTTCCGGGACGGGCCGGGCGGGACGGTGACGACCGTTACCGCGTTCGCCAGCGGCTACCAGATCGTCTTGCAGCGGGCCACGCCGCGCACGCAGACCAACAGCTACGGAACGCAGAGCGCCCCGACCGAACGGGAAGTGGGCAATTCCGTGGACCGACTGACGCTGATGGTCCAGGACCTCGCCGAGCAGGTCGGCCGGGCGCTGCGGGCGCCGGTAGTGGACTACGCCGAGGATATGAACCTGCCCGCCGGGTTCGGCAGTGACGTCGGCTACACCTACTGGAACGGTTCGGCCTGGGTGCTGGCGACTACGGGCGTCGATATCGGGTCCCTCAGCGCCGCCTGGACCGACGTTACCGACGGCACGACCACGACGCTGGCGAACGGGCGCACCGTCCGCGACCAGTTGGGCCGGCCGTTCATCAATGTCAAGACGGACTACGACGCCGACGATACGGGGACGAGCGAGAGTAGTACGGAGATTCAGGCGGCGATAGATGCGGCGAACACCGCCGGCGGCGGTACCATCTATTTCCCGGAAGGCACGTACATCGCCGATGCGCTCACCTTGCAGAGCAATCTCACGCTACTCGGCGACGGGATTGGGGCCAGTACGATTAAGATGAAGGACTCGGCGACGGACGATTTGTTCACGGCGACCAGCGAAAACTATATCTCCGTGCGCGGCCTGACCTTCGATCTGAACGGGAGCAATCAGGGGAATCCGAGCAGTCCGGCGAGCAAACGAGGGCTCTACTTCAACACGAGCAATCACGTTCGCGTGCAGAATTGCCATTTCAAAGGCTTCTTTGAATATTACATCGATTGCTACACCGCCTCCGACATTTGGATTCAGGACTGCTACTTCACAGGCAGTGTTCCAGGTACGCCCACGGAATGGACTTCCGGCGACCTCCATTTTACAACGTGTAGTGACGTACGAGTACAGAACTGCACGATGGACCACGCCACTCCCAGCGACGCCGACCACGCGATTATCGGGGTGTTTCTGAGTGGCGTGGTGCGCGGCCAAGTGACGGGCAACCATTTCATCAACTGCGGGAAGGATACCGGCGGCGGGCATCAGGGCGCTGCCATCGACTTCTATCGAGACTGCGATGATGTGCACGTTCACAACAACACCCTGGAGAGTTGCCAGTACATCGGCTGCCGCATCAGTCGTTCTACGAACATTTGGATCAGCGAATGCAGTATTGATACGAGCGATTCGGGGACGCAGGAGGCCATCCAAATCTATGCCGACGCGACGACGGATACCGACCGTATCTGGGTGGTAGACTGCAATCTAATGACCAATGATGCCAGCGGCGAGTGCGTGCTGGTGAGCACCAATGATGCGGCCGGCGACGAGCCGAACGACATTCACATTATCGGCAATACCATGACCGGGCGGTACGGGGTCCATGTGGATACAGGCGGCTACGGTATCGAGGTCAAGGATAATGTCATCGAGACGACGTATCCCGCGATTCGGGTCGATGAAGGGGGCTCCGCCGCCGTGCTGTCCGGCGTAGTGGTTGCCGGCAACGTCTGTAGAATGCAGAACTGCGCCGACCAGTACGCCATTCAGGTGGACGGTGACGATGCGGTCGTCGCCAATAACCTGATCCTCGACGCCTACAACGGTATCGCGCTGAAGGTCGCCAGCAACGGACTCGTCTGCGGCAATGTAATCGAAGCTTCGAACGACCATCTCCTCGTATACAACGAGACGCAGGACTGCGATGTGCATGGTAATAAGTATATCGGTGCGGGGACCGTGCTGTGGAATCAGGGGTCCGGCGTGATCGATACGGTCGTGTACGCCCGTGGGAACAAGGCGGCGGCCGGGTCGGTGGTGATCGGCGAGGACTCCGACGACGGCACGAATACGCTCACGTTGCAGGCGCAGGCGATGACGGGGAATGTCACGCTCACCCTGCCGGCCGACGATGGAGACAACGGGGAGGTCCTGACTACGAACGGTTCGGGCGTGACGAGCTGGTCGGCTGCCGGGGCGGGGGACATTACGGCGGTCGGCGACTCGGCCAGTGGGGCGGCCTTCACTGCCGATGGGACTGGCAACACCCTGCACTTCGAGGGGTCGAGCGCCGATGCCCACGAGACTATTATTCAGGGCTACGACGTGGCGGCAGATGTGACGTTCACCTTGCCGCCCGACGATGGAGATGCCGGAGAGCAGTTGCAGACCGATGGCTCGGGCAATCTGACATGGGAGGCCGCCGGCACGGTCTCCGTCGCTGACGACGAGAGCACAGACGACGGGCACGAGGTCGTGTTCACCACCGACAACACAAACCTGGAGTCCGACGGCAATTTTACCTACAACCCGTCCAGCGGGACGGTTGCAGCTACCGAGTTCAGCGGCGGGGGCGGCAATCTGACCGGCGTGGATGCCGCAACGGGAGACAGCGCGACCGACTTCTTCGACGCCGGTGAAATCCCCGATGACCGGATCAGCGACACCCTGACGTCGAGTACCTGTACGGGCACCGCAGCCATAGCGACGGCGGTTACGATTACCGACAATGAGAGTACGGCCGAGAACAATCCCCTGGTCTTTGTCCCGGACGGCGACTTGGACGGCGGCAATTTGGGTCTGGAATCGGATGGTACGTGTTACTACACGCCGAGCACGGGCGTTATCACGACTACGGGCTTCGCCGGGGCCTTAACGGGCAATGTGACCGGCGATGTAACCGGCTCCTCCGGTACCTGTACCGGCGAAGCTGCTTCTGTCACCAACGCCACCTTCACCACTGCCCTGACGGTCAATACCGGGACGGTCACGCTGACCGGCCATGCCGACAACGATTCTGCACTGACCATTGGCAAGGGCGCGGTTTCGGTGTCCGGCACGAATACCGGGGACAATACCGTCGCGACCTCGGGCGACGCGGCGGTGGACTTCTTCGGGGCAGGCGTGGACGCTGTTACCGACGCAACGACCTGCACGGACATAGAAGGCACCAAGCTCAGTATCACCGGCGGCACGCTCAACTGCACCGAGACCGACAGCGTCGTAGGGGCGGTCTCCGGGATCGTCAAGGCCGACGGCGGGGGCAATATCAGCGCCGCCGTGGCGGGCACCGACTACATGGCGGCGGCGAAATTGGTGGATATTGTGTGCTCCGGGACGGGCCTTTCCGGCGGGGCCGACGACGTACTGCCGGGCACCGACGCGGACGTGACCATTACCCTCACGCCGGACACCGTAGCCGGGGCGATCACTGCCGGATCGTACAACAACGATTCGATTCAAGCCGATGACATCGACACGATCAACTGCGGTACGAGCTGCACCTGGGATGCAGCGAACGACGAGATCGATGTAGACGATGACTTCCTCAAGAACGACGGTGATAGCGGCACCGGTGACTACGACTTCGGCGGAGCGGACCTGGAACTGCCGCAGGGCCAGACGCCGGACACCGACGGCGATATCGACCTGGACTTCACCGACGGCTCGGTGGTCATTCAACATGGCAGCGCCCACGCGGAATTGGCCGCCTCGACCGATGTGGTGGTGGGCAAGCTGATTCGCTCGTTCAGCGCGACGTTGGCCTTCCCCGACTTGCTGCAAGCGGAGATTGACAACTGGCCGCTCAAGGCGATTGAGGCCACGGAGTTCCCGCACGGCGTCGTCGTTACCGACATTCACATTAAGACCTCGGCCTCTTCCACGTATGCGATCAACGTAGAGAACTGGGATGACCCGACAACGATCAACGGGGTCAATCCGACCATCGATGCGATCACTACCAGTTCCAGTACCGAGGCGAGTGAAGATACGATCACCTATGCCACGATAGCGGCGGGACAGATCATCATGCTCGATCTGCCTACCACCGACATTAGCTGGGTGCAGATCCAAGTCGAGTACTACGAACCTATTACGAGCCCGTAAGGAGATATTTGATGGCAACGAAACGAGGCACACCGAAGCGCGATGGCAGCGGCCGGGGCGCGCGAGCCAATCGAGGTAGGGGCGGATGCAAGACAACCCGCTCCACAGGCAGAGGCAGAAACAGGAGATAGTAAAATGGCAACGATGAAACGCAAACTGTTTGGCTACGGCCTCGTCGTTGTGATTGTCGCAGCGGTTTTCTGGATGGTGACGACGATCTATGCCGCAACATTCGATGCCACGAAGTCGTATGGGCAACTCTTGGACTGGACAATGTTGGACCAGCGAGACGACACCCATACTGAGTATGTGGATAGCGCCGTCTTGGATAGCGGCGAGTCGGCGGACTCCGCCCTGCGAATAGTTCTGCACATCGACATGGCCCACCAAGACGCCAATGCCGCCGGAGACCCCGCGTACGCCATCATTTTCGTCAAGAGCGGTGCGACCGATGAATGCTGGCATAAATTCCTCACGCTGGAGGCTACAGGCGGCACGGCCAACGCCGGAGACATCGACCGGGAAGCGGCGGCGGCTCAGAACGAAATCGGCCTGGCCAGCACCACGAATTTCGAGACGGGCGGCGATACGTATTTTGTCTTGGATGTTGGCGACATTACCGCGAGCTGTTTAGTCACGAATACGGGTGACTACGATAATGATGACGATATTGTAGTCATGGACAATCTCGTCAACACCTACGACGACGCCGATTACCTCTATGACATCGTGGACCAGTGGTCCATACGCATCCCGGAGGCATTCCAGATAGTGAAGGTGTTGTTTACCAATACCGACGCCGATGCGACCTACGCCGTGCGAGTCCATTACAACGTACTGACCGATGTGGATGATTCCTGATGAAACGATTCTTGCTCATTCTATTGCTGTGCGGCGTGACCTACGCGCCGCAGAAACCCAAACCGATGTTGGGAGAGTTGATCGACCATTCGCATCCCCTGGCCCACGGTCTCGTTGGCTGCTGGCTGATGAATGAGGGGGCGGGGGGGACGGTCTATGATGTAAGCGGCAACGGGAATCATGGGACCTTGAAGAACGGCGCGGCGTGGTCGAGCGGATTGTACGGACCGGCCGTCGAGTTCGACGGCAGCGACGCGTACATTGATTGCGGTGTGTGCCCCGAGCGATTGAAATTTACCTCGTCCGATTTCACTATCGTCGCCTGGGTTAAACCAGACTCCGATCAGGCGGCGGTCATCTGTGGCAATGATATAAACACGGGGAACGGTGGCTGGTCGTTCTGGATATATACGAGTGGCTCTCTGCTGGTCTTTATGCAGGGCAGCAATCAGACGTCCGACACGGGAGTGTGGACGGCCGGTGCGTGGAATCAGGTAGTCATCTCATTCGTCAACGGCACGAAAAAAGGCAATTGGTACGTCAACGGAATCTCGGCCGGTGGTGAGGACACGTTTGCGTACGCGCCGGAATATACGGCCGGCCGACACTTTGTCATTGGCGTCGATCCGAGGGATAATACTGGTACCGATCTCGATGGCCAACTGGATCATGTCACGGTATATTCGCGGATTCTGTCTCCCGCCGAGATTGCCAGTCTCTACACCGACTCGTTCCAGATGTTCGAGTCAACGCCGGCCTGGGCCCACTACAGCAGCGGCGAAGCGCCGTCCGGGGCGGCCCAGTTTATTGTGATTACCAGCCGCCTCGGCCCGTTGCCGATAATCCTGTTGATGACGGCGGCGCTGACCTTTGGCAAAGCGAGAAAACGAGGAGCGACGCATGGTGGAAATACTGGCACAAGCGGCAGAGCCGGCCGCCGGTAGTAGTCCGTGGATAATCTACGTTTTAGTCACCGCCCTGGTCGGCGTGACTACCGGCGGCGGCGTCCTTGGCTACCGGCAGAGGCGGAAGAACGGCAACGGTGGCGTGTTCAACAAGGCCCTCTGCGATGAACGCCACAAGCGAATTGATGAGGATATGCGAGAGTTGAAAGACGATATTCGTGATGGCTTTAACGGCGTACATGCACGGCTCGACAACCTGCGAGATATACCCCCGCGCAAACCCCGTTTGAGGACATGACCGATGGAACAGAAAGATCGAGATACAGCCCAGGCTCTGATCCGCGAACAGATGGTGGTCAATGCCGACCAAGCCGACATTGACGACAGGCTGGCCAAGATATTCGAGCGAGCCAAATGGATCGGCGTCGAGGCCAAGGGCGACACGCCGGCAGAACGGCAAATCAGTCTGTACGGCCAGTTGTCGCGGATATGCAACGGGGAATAGCCCCAATCGGCAGGGGGTCGTTGGACGCCTCGGCTCGTCCGTCGCCCCCTAATTCTACGTTCCCCAGGATTTTTCCGGTTGACGTCGCGACTTGTTTTGGGTATAACGTCTGCCCGGAATAGGAAGGAGGAACATATGCAATTGCAGTTTCGAGACGCGATCATACCCATGTCGAATCCTCTCTGGCCGCATTTGTCGGTCACTTTGGACCGACTCATTGCCAATCATCCCGAAGGGACGGGCCTTACGCGGACTTGCCAGGCCGTCGCGCGGCTGACTTCGCAGATTGAGCAGTTCGAGCCCGGTTTCGCCGCTGCTTTGCAGCATCGGCTGACGCGCCAGTTACAATCTCGTCGGCGAGAACGTCGGCGGGCGTAGAAACCGAAGATTTTTTTTGCCGCAGGGCTTCGGTTGCAGACGCCGTTTCAGCGGGCGCAAGAGATTCCACAATCGCCTTGGTAGCTTGTTCCGGCCTGTAGTACAGCTCAATTCTGGCGTCCAATGGCAGGTCCATCCACAACTGCACGAGGCGATGCAGAATCGTCTTTTGTTTGAAATCCACCCCTCGCGAATCTTGCCGGAACGCATCCACAAAGCTAATCGGCAGAAATACGCCCAGATTTTTTTCGTCTTCTCGTGTCATGTAAGTGTGTATATCAAAACAAGTTATGTCTTTCAAGGCTATTGTTTTGTTTAGTTCAACGCCCTATCATCTCCTGAAAAGTCGATTTTTGTGTTGACAAAATGTACATCAAGGCCGATACTATATACATGATGCTGAGATCGACAATACGATTCCATTTGACTGACCCAAGCCGTGCTTCCCTGCGAATTGCTCTCCGTAGCGATACACAGATTATAGCACATTCAGGGTCGTCAAGCAAATTCTCCTCCACCGGCCGTCGATCTCAGCAATCCCCGCGCCGGTTGGACCGGGGGGCGGGTCAAGGACGGCTCGCTCCCTATTTTAGCTTGCAGGGAGGCGTGCATGGATGCCCTGGACCGGGAACAGGCTATCGAGCAACGGCTGCGGAACATGCCCCGGAGCTTCCGGGCGACCTATCGCAAGGCGGTCGAGGGCAAAAGCCTTCGCTCGTCCGTCAATGCCCAATGCCACGAATGTATGGGCCATCAGCGGGAAGCTATCGCCACATGCACGGACTATGGTTGTCCGTTGTGGGCCGTGAGGCCCTACAGGCGCTCCCAAAACGCCTGAGACGGGCCTTTTTGGCGCGTAGGATCGCCGAACGGGCCTCGAGCTACATAATGGGTCGCGTGCGGACCATTTTTTTCAGGGAGAAGCGATAATGTGTATTCCGGCCAGTTTTGTCGTAACGAAAGAGCGTGTCTTTTGGTCGAAGAACACGGACTCGCACGAAGAAATCATTTGCGAGTTCAGGTTGAAAGAGATGGACGTGCGCGGCACACCCACATTGGTCCGCATCGAAATAACCCCGCCGATGGCGGACCTGGGTAAGCCCCTCACGGATTGGGTATACCACCTCGACCGACAGGATATTCGACCGAGTTGGTACGACGCCGCCGATGTTGAGCGACGCGCCCGATCCGTCTTGCCCCAGTGGCGTGACGCGAAAGTCGTCGGTCCTGGCGAGGTGCGCGAAAAGCACACGGAAGGCCAAATCTACGTCTACGGCGGGACCGTGCAGAAGGTCTACAACGGCGGGACCGTGCAGAAGGTCTACGGCGGGTCCGTGCAGAAGGTCTGCGACGGGACCGTGCAGACGTATGTACCTCTCGCGGAAATCGAACTGATAGGGACAAGCGTCCTGATTGAGCGTGTTAATGGCCGGGTCTCGGTGCGCACTGGGGACGGCCGGAGTTTGCGGGAGAAGTGAGTCCCTGGAAGTACAGCGAAGGAGACACGATGGAAGACCCAACATTAGCTCAGGAGGTTGCATCGGCCCTGTCGCCAGCGGTTGTGCGACGTTTGGTTGCCGACGGGATAAGCAGGGCGACAGACGCCTATAACACGCAACAGGCGATTGCGAACATGGTTGAGCCATTGGTCCTGGCCGAGTGCGATAGGCAACTACAATCTGCCGCCACTCGGGATCGGGTCACGAAGATGGTTGAGACTCGCTTGGCGGCTCTCATAGAACCGGCGGTCTTGAGCGCATTGGGCGGGATTGCGGCCAGTATCGCCGCTCAGAAATAGCCCCTGTAGGCAAGAAGGAGACAGGCGATGACAGAAACAAGCCTATTTGTGATCAAGGGCGAAGACGGCACGATGTACGTTTTGGCCAAGGATTGGAACGACGCAGTGAGAAAATGGAAAGAGGACTTTGAGGCCAGACACGCACTGATGGAAGGCACGGAAATCCCACCCCCCGAGACCTTATCTTTCGTCTGCGGTCCGAGCGAGTTGATTCTGTAGCCCCTGTGGTTGTAGCTCTCAGACAAATTGACTTGCGGGGTAGTGTAGTGGTAACACGCTGGGCCCATAACCCAGAGATTGCGAGTTCGATTCTCGCCCCCGCTATTATGGGCTCGACACATTAGACTGCGGCTCTTTGGCAAGTTCATATGAGGATGCACAATGGAAACATAACGTCTTGCGACCTATGACTGGTGTTGGTACGATGCGGTCGGCTTGCGAGGGCCGACTGGAAAGTAGGTGTTATCATGCAACAGTCAATCGCAAGCTGTTTCGAGCTATATCTGGCTCGATCTGACTTACGCCCATCGTCGGTAAGGTTCAAAAAGCAGGCGTTGCGGTACTTTCTCAAGTGGTTCGGCGATCTGGAAATTGGGTCTGTTACCCCTGCGATAGCAGAAGACTATCGGACGCTGCTGGTGAAAGAAGGGCGGTCGCGAAGCACGGCCAACGGCTATCTCGCGAACTTCAAGCCATTCTGGAACTGGCTCAGGCGGCACGGACGAGTCCCGGCAAATCCGTTTGACGGGGTTAAACCGTTCAAGATTACCGAACCGGCGCGGGAGACGTTTACGCCCGCCGAACTGGCGCGATTGATGACGGTAGGCGACCCGCTATGGCAGGGGCGCATCTGTCTCGGACTGCTGGGCTGTCGGCGTGGTGAAACGCTCAACGTGACCGTCGCGGACATCCATTTGGATGCCACCGTGCCGCATATCCTGCTGGCACCGAAGACGGTGGGACCGGACCGCTGGGCCTGGGAACTCAAGGATCATGCGATCCGGTACGTCGCGTTGCCGAAGATGATGCGGTTTGTCGGGCGCACGGTGGATCTGCACGGGTTGATTGGTGGCCTGATAGCAGCGTTGCCGTCAGGTCAACCGTATGTGTTTGTCGAACCGCGTTACTACCGGCGATGCGTCGGTCGAACGTGGGTACCGGACCCGACTGGGAACTTTCAACGGATGTTCCGGGCCGTACAGCGCCGGGCACAGATCGAGCCACCGCGTAGGTATCACGAGTTACGAGCGGCTTTCGCCACCGCCATGATTGACGCCGTTGGGCTCAGTCGGGCGGCGGACGCACTCGGACACTCAACTACGCAACTCACACGAAAGTATGATCGTCACGGAAAGATGTCGTTGCTGTCGGAAATCGGTTCGGCAGCACAAAAATGTTATGTGTCGTAGGTCTCATAAGATATGTTGTGAGACCGCTTATGTGTCGCTCTGGCGATATTAACAGACATCTTATGTGACGGCCCTCGCAAGCTACTTTTCAGTCCCCCAGCACACGCTGGGTCAAACAGAGCCGGGGCTGCTTCGTCCCTCGGGGCGGCCCCAATATTTCTGAAAGGAGACACAGTGAGACGACGCGATTTGTTGAAGGGTGCCGTCGCTACGGCGGTAGCCTTTCCGGTCAAAGCCTCGCCGGACCAGCCCGTGGACGATCCCGAGGCGAGGCAGATACCAGCGTTGCCAGAGACATGCGACGAAGCGCTTCGTCGATGGGACGCAGGGTTGTCTGTGTTTACGGTGGAAATGGGCGGCATCGGGCCTGGTTATGAACAGGTGATTCACCTGATGGTCTTCGAGTTGATACGCCAATTACGGGGTGTGCCTTTGAAAGACAACGAGGACGACCTGAATAAGCAATTCAGCGATTATCTTAAGTCGTCGTTTGTCAAGGAGCTTGGCCCCAGCGGCGCCCAGTGGGGAGCGGCACAGAATCTCGCCTATGTCATGTTGACGCAGGGGTACGGGGACGCCCTTCGAAGCGTTCCAGACGACAGGCATATTCAGGTGTCCCGCCAGTTCCCGCATCTTTAGGGGCGGCCCCAATATTTGAGTATCACGGAGTTGGCGGCGGCGTGGTGTGAACACGCAGGCGGCGTCTGCCAATCGGCAGTGAAACGAATATTCGCAGGTGCAAGCACAGCATGTCCTCATTAGCCTTGACTGCGAGGCTTGTGTAAGAGGACCGTCGCATCTGGCAGGTTTTTATCGTTTGTCCCACAAACGAGCCGGTAGGGGCTCGATCAGCCAATCCGGCCCGCCAACTCCTGATTGAGTCATCGATGAAGCCAGCGACAGGCTTGGGCGGATACGTTGTCGCCGTTCGTTCCGGGTCCAACCGGGCGGATCGGACATCCGCGCCACCAACACTATTTACTTGATGCACAGACAGGCTCCTATCCCGGATGTGTTCCGGGGGCCAGGCCATGACTGGGCCGACTTCCCGCGTAATTCGGCCCTTGACGGTATGGATGTTGCGTGCTGTCCCTATCGTGACGAATGTTGCGAGCGCGGGGTCAGGGGCCGCTAACCATTGAAGGCCGGTAACGGCCAAGTTGCATCGCCCGGCAATAGGGCACGCATGAGCCGGGCAACATTTGAGTACATCGTAGGTGAACGTCGGCTTCATGTCGTGCCGTCCTTGTAGGGCGCTAGCCTGCGATTGGAGTTGGCGGCGGCGTGACGAAATCGCATTCACGACCGGGTGCTGGAAAAACGTCAGCAGGGCCGAAGATCGAAGCCGTAAGGCGGGGACGCCAGATCACCCGAACAACTGCATAATACGGGCAGCCGGGGTAGCGTCCGGCCCGCCAACTCCTGATTGTTTCACCCCCGTCGAGCAGAGACGCTCGGCGGGATTCATTGAGACCGGCGATGGCGTGGCAGCGCTAGGTGACTGACTCCGATTGTTGCAACCAGCTTAACGGCTGACTCCAGGACTGCCAAAACCGCAACGACTGTGAGTGGAGTCGGAATAGGGGAATCCGGCCCGCCGGTCTCAGTTATGCCCCCGTAGTAGTGTAGCGGCCTATCGCACGATGGCCCCGGTTTATGGACGGGAAGAGGGCGACGCGTCACCCCGCCATCGGACGCCGGGATCGTATATCTCGCTCGCAGGTTCGAATCCTGCCGGGGGCGTTCAAGCCTTTTCATCACCCTCCTCCGAAGCTCGGCGGTCGCCCGCCGGGCTTTACCCACAATCGCGCTTTCGGCGGTCCGAGCAAGGACGCGTTCCGGCGAAACCGAGGCGCGCTCGTTACGGGCCAAGGCCGGGCCAGGGAGGGCTCGGTTCTTGTTCCCCGGTAATCCGTACTCACTCTCGGGCCAGTTGGCAGACGGACCTGCCGACTGCCCGTAGGAGGTACACAAAATGGACCCTGACTATCGCGAACCTGAATTCCATGCCACGCCGGAACACTACGAGTGCAGCAGTTGTGGCGCGGGACTGTCGGCGCAGAACCCATCGGAACGTTGCGATTGCGGCAAGGAACGCTGCCAGCGATGCACGCACCACTGCGAATGGTGCAACGCCGACGGATGCGAGAGTTGCATGACGAATACTATCGACGGATGGGCGCATACAGCCGAGTGTGCGGCGGCCCTGAAAGCGTCCGAGGACCGCAAGAACGCCGCGCCAGTACCAAGTTTAAGTGCAGGAGAATGACATGGCACGAGAATCACGAATTGCCCGGAAACTCCGGGAGCGAATCCAAGAGAACGAGGCCGCCTACGCAGACAAGCAAGCGCAGGTGACACAACTACAGGCCGAGGCCAATATGCTCCGCGCGACCATCCAGGCCGACGAAGCCCTGTTGGCCGACGACCAAGCGACGCCAAAGAAGAAAACGCCGGAGGTATGACATGTCTACTGAAACGATCACAATTACCAGGAAGGCGGCACAAGAACTGTACGATGTATTCCCACCACGCACCGCAGTAGGTGCGCCCCTGCGAGCTGTACTCGCCGAGATCAAACCGCAGCTCTACCCGAAGCACCAGTTCAAGGCGCTGGACGTGATTCGCAACAAGAAGACGGGGGAACTGTGCATCTATGACGGCGATCCAACGGACTGCCTGCCGTGGCAACGGTTCGGGCCTGGAGGTCGCGCACCGTCGAAGACCATCAATGACTACGACGAATGGGAGTTCCTTTTCAACCTCGATAGCGAACTGGCAGGCGGCCAAGTGCCCGTGTTCCTTACGCTCGAGGCGGCAGAGGGGGATTTGTACCACCCCCATTGGGGGCAGGTATGCCAAGCGTACAGTGTCGCAATGGCGAGAATGGGAGAACGATTATGAGGCTGCTCGCAGCGGTATGGGCCGCGTTCGCCGCATTGTGGATGCCGGACTTGTACGACGGGTTTGGCCGGGAGGTAAATCATGGCTCAAGGGATGCGATATCCGAAAACGTTGCCGAAAGAAATTCAACTGAAGATTGGGGACACTACTCGCACAGTGAGCGATGCACTCGCCTATCTCTCCATCACACCCTATTTCGGTTTTTGGGGCGTTGATGAAGTCCTCCCGATTAGGCTGGGACATCCGACAATCGCTTATGTGCGAACCATCGCTAAGTGTGCAACTCGATCAGAAGCCCAAACCTTTATTGAGGGCTTCCTGGCCGGAGAGCAGAAGCAGCTCCGCAAGACGATTGCTGAAATACAGGCCGAAGAGGAGGCCAAGAAGGAAAGAACGGAGGTAAACGATGACTGAGAAGCAAACGGCATCAGCTTTGGTAACGGACATAGAGGCTCGGATCGCCAACGCGGAAAAGTCATTGAGAGACGCTTACGAAGCACGAGATATCGCAGAAAAACTGACCGACATACCCAGCCCCTTGGCCGCATACGTATTTTTTGACAAGATTATCATGTCCATTCGCAAGCTGGCGGACCTGCACGTAGCGAGAGAGTACCTGCGCAACGCGCTTGGGTGTTGGGAGGACAAACTTACGCACATCTACGCAGGGTATAGCGATCAAGCCACGGCTGAGTGGCACTCGGAAGAGGTGCCAATCGAGATTCGGTTAACCGTCCCCATAGCAGATTTCCCGAAAGAGTTGATGGGACCCAACTGCCGCTTCGTTGCGGCAGAGTCCGCAGAGCCAACACCGCGATATCGTTACGTTTGCAACGCGGAGACAGGAGAATCTGATGACTGAGACGCAAACGGCCACGCTACCCCGCGTCACGGAAGTTCTCAAAAACGCCGGTCTGATCGACACTCGCTGGTTCAGCGACGAGGTGCGCGACCGGGGCACGGTGGTTCACGCCGCCTGTCAGTATCTTGACGAAGGGACTCTGGACGAATCGACGCTTGATCCGAAGATTGCCGGGTACGTGGAGGGCTACAAGCGATGGATACAGTGGAGGCAGGCTACAGGCCAGCGCGAGTGGGACTGGATCGAGGCCCCGCGTCAGGACCCGCAAGGGCGGTATCGCGGTACGCCCGACCGCATTCTCACCGTGCGGCCCCGGTGGGTCTGGGACATCAAAACAGGTTGTCACTTCCCCTGGCACGCCCTGCAAACAGCAGCCTACGTCAATATGTTGCCCAACCCGTATTCGTATCGGCGGGCCGGGCTCTACCTCAAGGCCGACGGACACTATCAGGTTCGCGAGTATCCCCGCGACGATTACGCTCGCGACCTGTCCGTGTTTTTGGCCGCAGTAACCTGTACTGAATGGAGGTTACATCATGAGCACTGAGATACAAACCTTGGAGACACCGGAGGTCAAACGAATGGAGCAGACGGCACTGGCATGGCCGGACCGCGCCCGTGCCATCACAATCACGGATCAGGACACGTACAACAAGGCCGCGATGGTCCTGGTCGAGATCGTGCGGCTGCGCAAGGACATCAAGGCTCATCACAAGCCGATCAAGGATGCCACTAACAAGGCCCACAAGGAGGCGGTAGCGGCTGAGAAGAAGTTGCTGGAGCCCATCGCCCAGGCCGAGAGCATTATCAAGGGCACTGTGGGCCAATGGGACGCCGAGCAAGAGCGGTTGCGGCTGGCGGAACAGCGCAGGCTGCAAGAGGCCCAACGTAAGGCCGGCGAAGAAGCCCGGCTGGCCCTGGCCGCCGAGGCCGAAGCCAACGGTGCTACTGACGAGACGGTGGAGGAAATCCTCGATACGCCCGTCGTGCAGCCGGCCATCGTGGCGAAGCCGACATTCCAGAAGGCCAACGGCGTGAGTCGGCAAGAGCGCTGGGGGGCCGAGGTCGTGGACATCAAGGCGTTGTGCCGCGCCGTCGCCGACGGGCAAGCGGCACCGACGATGGTGCTACCGAACATGGTGGCCCTGAACAGCATGGCGCGGGCCATGCGCTCAACCTTCAACGTACCCGGCTGCAAGGCGGTTACGACGACGTCGGTAGCTGTAAGGAGTGCTGTCTGATGACGATGCGTGACATATTGGACTCGGCGACAGAACGCGAGAAGCAGGTAGTGCAACGGACGTTGCGGGCGATGTGGCTGTCGCGCGAGAGAATGCGTCGCCGTCGCCGTAAGGTGGCCGTGGCGCGGGCTATTGAGGAACTCGGTGCCAGTGACAGTCAAACAGATATCCTATTGTAAGTACAGTGGAGACGAGAACCATGTTGACAGTAAGCGATAAAGGCAACGGCAGCAGCGTGCCACCGCTTGACCCCGGTATGTATGCAGCCGTGTGCTATGGCATGGTGGATTTGGGAACGGTTCACAGCGAACGGTTCAATACCGATCATCGCAAAATGCTATTGATGTGGGAGATTCCGTCGGAACGATTGGAGTGGACGGACAAAGAGGGCAACGAGCAGGAAGGTCCGCGTGTGATGAGTAAGCGGTACACCGCCAGTCTGAACGAAAAGGCGCACTTGCGGAAGGACCTGCGCTCATGGCGGGGCCGGGACTTCACGCCTGACGATTTGGTAGCGTTTCAAATGCCGACCCTTATCGGTAAGCCCTGCCAGTTGAATGTCGTCCATGTGGTGTCCAAGACCAACGGCAATACATACGCGAATGTGGATACCGTATTGCCAGCAGCCAAGGGCGTTACGGTTAAGGGCGAACTACCGCAGGTGTACTACGGGATCGAGGAGCATGGCGTACAGATTCCCGAGTTGCCGCCGTGGATTGTTACGGAGATTCAGAAATCGCCGGAATACCAGATAATCCTGAACGGCGGTTCTCCGATGACTGTGCCGGATGCCGACGACCAAGGACCGGCAGTGCCCGACGAGGCCCGCAACGTCCGTGATATCCCGTTTTGATGAGTAGGCAATGCCGGCAATGCGGACGGATCAAGAACGACGATTGCTTTCATCAGTGGAAAGGGGAGCCGTTATTCTACTGTCTCGATTGTATTCGTCAACGACTTGAGGACCAGGAAAATGGAGTGGTACGGTCACGTACAGAACGGGCAACTACGGTACACGCCGGAAGTGCAGACTCGCAGGGCACGTTATTTGGGGAAGCTCAAAGACGGGACCATCGTCAAGGAGCGGCTTGTACGACAGGGCAGTCCGAAAAGCCGGCAACAACTCGGATGCCACTTTGGTTTAGTCGTCGGAATGATCCGTGACGAACTGGCGGAGAATGGGATCGATTTAGCAACGTTTCTGGCGGCGCTGGCCGGGTACGACGCGCGAGCGACGAACAGTCGGATTGCACCGGGCATTCCGGTATCGCGCGAGGTCATTGCGGCAGCGCTCTATGCCTATAATGACGTCGGCGATGACGGGGAACGCAAACGAATATCCGAAATGAATACGATTGAAATGAGCCGGTTCTTCGAGAACTGCCGCAACGCCGTGGCCCAATGGTCCATCGTGCAGTTGCAGATTCCCGATCCCGACCCGAACTGGAATAGGAACACGCAGGCGGTTCGTAACAGGGATGTGTCAGTCGATGCCGAAACCGCAAAGCGATGCTGACAAATTGGCCAGGGATGGCCAGCCGCCTGTGTAAGGAGTAACCGAACCTTTTGAAAGGAGTCTGAAATGACACGATTATGGATGGTAGTAGCGGTATTGATTGCTACGGTGACGGGGGTTGCAGTGGCAGAGGGGGAGTTAACGTTGGACGCGCACTGGTCCCTTGAAGGGGGAATGGGCCTCGGGGCCACGGGCGAGGACCTGCTGCAAGGACTGGCTCTCTATTGGCCGGACTACGAAAACGACGGCGCCGCAGGCTTGATTATGCTGGGGGGCGATCAAGCGCCGGAAAATGAGTGCGGCATCGGGCCGGCAGCGGAGTTCCCGCTCGGTCCTGTCTACGATGCAGCTCTCCACACGATCTTGCCCGATTATATCGCAGATGCTTTCGCCGAGGCAATGGTACCCGTGCGTCCCGTAGGACTGGTCGCTGTCGCGTTCGACGACAATTTCAAGCCGACGGCGGTGATTGGCACCGGGTTTCACATTTGGCCGAGCAAGCACATTCAGCCGACGGTGCGGACGGAGTATATGAAACCGGATTCATCGTCGGCCCTGGCGGAAATGGAAGGCATCTGGACCTTCCTTAACGTGGCCGGTTTCTTCTGATTCTGAATAACCTCCGGCGACCGGGTCGTGTGTATAGTGCCGCCCCGTGCGATCTCGCGGCCCGGTCTGCTTTTTACCCCGAAAGGGTCTACAATGATACGGCCCCGGTTTTTGGTGGTGAAAAATTTCACGATGGACGACGCGCCGTGTTGTGTGTGCGCTTTTCGTGCGACGCTGGCCAAGGCCCGCAAACGGGCGGCGTTGTATCGTCGCAACGAAAAGGCGTCGGCGCTCGACGTGCTCTCGGCGGCTCGCAGTATGCGGGGGGATGTGGTGGCTGTCAGCATCTATCGCATCGATGAAGGCGGTCGCGTCGTGGAATTCGTCGAGGGAGTATAGCGTTTTGTGAGTGACGTGGGGCAAAGACAGTTTGTGCCGGAATCCTGGGGCCACATGCCAGGTTGCTTGTTTGCATAACAGATGAAAGGACTTGATGATGGCAGAGACAGAGACCCGGATTGCCCGGTTGCCGAAATGGGCACAAGATCACATCTGCCGGTTGGAAAGGCAACGGGAGCGAGCCGTAGCGGAAATGAACGCGGCACTTGACACGCAATCAGAGAGCCCGATGTACGTAGACGCTCTGGTCCTGGCAGGCGAAACCGGCAAGGGCCCTACGGTGAAGCGGCGGTACGTACAAGGGCGACAGATCGTGATTGAGTGGCAGGATGTCCGACTCAGTGTGGATTGTCGTGGCGATGGTTTGCGTTTGCAGTGGGAGACTTCTAATAGGGGTGTGTCTCGCGTCGCGATGATCCCCGATAGCTTCCAGGCCGCCTACCTGGTCACCCGCGAAAATATGAGATGAAAGGAGTCGAAGATGTTCACGAGAATCAAGCAATGGTTCGGTAACAAGGTATTGACGTGGGCCGCACCCCGGATTGGGATGCGGTTGGGATTGGAACTGCGAGACGAGTTGCGCGATCTGGCGGTGGGAGCAGACCGGACGCCGGGTAAATTCGACGACACGGGAGTAGCGGTTCTCCGGGGGATCGTAGACGCTGATGTGCGCACGGCGGAGCTATCACGTTCGCTCACGGCCCTGGCAGACTACATGGCAGAGCGCGCTCGGAAGCGCGAGGGCAAGCTCGACGATGCAATGGTGGTCGTGCTTCGCAGTGCGCTGCACTGTTAGGGAGGACACGGAATGGCCAGCAGACGTCGAACGGAATCGACGCCACGGAGTCGTGTTAAGAACGCCCTGCGGTTGCTATGGTTGCACAGTCGGGAGCGGGCGAAGGTTATCAAGGAGTACCGCAATACGTGCGCCGAATGCGGGGTCAAAGGGTCGAAGGCCAAAGGGCGCGTGGTCAAGATTGAGGTCCATCACGATCCGCCTATCGGAGACAAATGGGAGAAGGTCATCGATCTGATTTTTGAGGAGATCTTGAACGCGCCGCAATACCCGCTCTGCAAGGAATGTCACGAGAAAAGGCATAACAAACTACCCTAACTCATTTTACTGTAAGGAGACATGATTATGGCAGGCGAACAAATGGATTTGATTGACGTCACACCCGAGGAACTCAAGAAGATCAAGCCGGTGGCGACAAAGTACAAGGCGGCGATGACGCGCCGGACGGAAGCGTTGGCCGAGGAAACACAGCTCAAGGAACAACTGCTCACGATGGTGAAAGAGGCGGACCTGACCCGCCTGGATGATGGCAGCATCAGGTTCACCTGCGACGGCCTGCTCATCACCGTCACACCACGCGACGAGCTGGTCCGGGTCAAAGAAACCGACGACGGATAGTTTCATCTCAAAGGAGACAGCTTATGAACATTACACTTGAGTTCACCGAGCCGTTGCTGGGAACGTTGCCGGCGGACCCGGACATTGCCAGGGAGTTCATTCTGGCCAATCATCCGACTGGCGTACCGGCGGCGGACGAAGACGCCACGTTGCCGGCGGCGGACGATGTGTTCGAGAAAAGCATTACGACCTTTGCCCGCGTGGACGGCAAGCCTATCGTGTGGGATTACCAGATCAAGGGGTTCTTCAAAGACGCCTGCCTCGCCATGATCGATATGCAGAGCCACACGCAGGATTCGCTCAAGAAGGCCGGTCTCACAAAGTACATGTATAAACGCACCATCGACAACGTGATCTTCCCCCGGCCCCGGTTCATCGCCTTGGAACAGCCGGACGGGCCTCCCGAATGGCCGAATTGGGAGAGCCTCCCGGAAGGTCCGATGGGATTGAAGCTGTTGCAGCGTCCTCTCCGAAAGGAAAATCCACGCGGCGGTACGACGTGCCTGGCGACCTCTGAGATTATCCCGCCCGGCACGAAGCTGCAATGTGAGATCTGCATTGGAGCCGACCGCCTGGAGCCCTACGTCGTCGAATGGCTCGACTACGGGGCTCTCAAAGGCTTGGGGCAGTGGCGAAATGCCAGTTACGGACGGTTCGCATGGTCCGCGCGAGCGTGAGCAAAGGCACAGCCCAGCACAGCAAAGCAAAGGCAAGGCTGCGCGATGCGGGGCAACGGCAAAGCGCTGCATGGCTCCGCTAAGGCAAGGCGCGGCATGGTGCGGCGATGCAAGGGCAAGGCAAAGCGAAGCGCAGCCTAGCAAAGGCAAAGCAAAGCGCCGCGCCGCGAAGGCGGGGCATAGCGAAGCACAGCGAAGCAAAGGCATGGTTAGGCATGGTTAGGCATAGCGAAGGCACAGCAAGGCACCGCTTAGCTCCGCTACGCAAAGGCAAAGCGAAGCGAGGCTAAGGCCAAGTGTAGCCGCGCGCTGCTAAGGCGGAGCGTCGTTGCGCAACGCAAAGGCAAAGTATAGCCAGGCGCAGCAAAGGCAAAGTACAGTAACGTTTGGCACAGCAACGGCAAGGCGTGGCAACGCGCGGCGCCGCAAAGGCAAGGCTCAGTATGGCACAGCAGAGCAAAGCAAAGGCACAGCATTGTAACGACGTTTGAAAATACGCATGGAGGCCGTCGATGTACGGTAAAATCTTCGCTGAAATCTTCGATTCGAGTTTGCAAGGCGAATGTGACGGCATCGCCATGTTTGTCTTTATGAGCATGATTGTCCTGGCGGACAAGGACGGCTATGTCCGCGTGGACGAGCTGAATTTCTATCGCAAGCTCGGCTTGCCGTGGGGCGACCCCGACGGCATTGACAAGTGGGCTCTACGTCGTTTCCGGGAAGCAATCGACCTATTGGCGGCCCCCGACGAAAACAGCAATATCGCCAAGGAGGGCGGCCGTCGCATCATTCCGCTATCTGAGTTGACTGGCGGCGAAGAAAATCGGGGCTGGTGGATCGTGAACTATGAGCATTACTGCCACAAGGCGAGCGAGGCCAAAATCCGAGCCCAAACACGAAAACGGGTTCAACGGCACCGGCAAAAACAGACGGAAACTATGCAAAAGTGTAACGCACCCGTAACGCAGTGTAACGAAAAACCTCGACATATAGATATACCTGTAAATATAGATAATATAGCGCAAGCTGCGCTTGCTTGTGCAGGCGATGAGTCTTTTGCACAGTTTTGGGATGCATATCCGAAGAAGCGCAGCAAGAAGGATGCACAAAAAGCATGGCGCAAGCTCAAACCTGATGACGCCCTCTTCCGGACGATCATGGACGCCGTGGCCTTCTGGAAGCAAACGCCAGATTGGATGAAAGAGAAAGGCGCCTACGTGCCGTTGCCGGCGACGTGGCTGCGTGGTGAGCGATGGACAGATGAACGCCCCGAACTGCCGCCGCCAAAGAAGGATATTCGCGAGACAATGCACGACTTCTTTGCCAAGCACCCGGAGTATGACGATGACCAAACTTGAGTTCGAGGAATTCTTTTTGAACGACCTGAAAGGACGTTGGCCCAAATGGGATCCCACACCGGCCATGCTGGAAGATTGGTTCTCTATTCTCCGCTACCACACGCCCGACGTAGCCAAGCAGGCCATCCAAGAGCACCGCCTGGGCGATAAGAGCACGCGATGGGAGCCGCAGCTTCGCGACGTCAAGAAGCGGCTCTGGCAGCTCTCGAAGCGCGCTGGTAGCGATGACGTGCTCGGTACGACGTATTTCGCCTACGTGCGGTGTCTTGAGCCGCCGGCAGGTCATCCCGAATGGCAGGACGAAGAATGGCTATCGCTGGAGCGGTTCGAACGGTCCCGCGCCACCGATAAGAGATACGTCGCCAGCTATGCCGAGCGGCGGGCGGCGGCGGTGCAGCAGGAAGAGGGCGGTCGGTGGTGCGGTGTCGTGCGCCCGGACGGCCAAATGCCGCCGGGGTTTCCGACGCTGGAGAAGGAGGAGGCGAGGCAGTGCGTCGAACAACATTGCCGCAACGGACCCAATACCGCCGCCCGGCGTTATTTGCTGGGCGCTTCCGGTAGCATGAGGCCCGTATTGAAAACGGTTGAGAGCGTCGCGAAAAGAGAGATAGACAAGGCGGCGGACGAACTTAACGAGGACCGATGGGAGTTTGGATGAGCAAATCGAAAATCATCCTGGATCTGTGCGGTGGCACCGGGGCTTGGTCGCAGCCGTACCGCGATGCCGGCTACGACGTGCGGCTGGTGACGTTGCCGGATGCCGACGTTCGGTTGCGAATGCCCATTGGCAACGTTCACGGCGTTCTGGCGGTACCACCCTGTACGCACCTGGCGGCGTCAGGAGCCCGCTGGTGGAAGGACAAGGGGCGGCAACCGCTATTGGATGCGTTGGCGGTTGCTGACGCCTGTATGCGAATTGTGGCCGTTGAGCAACCGGCATGGTGGGCGCTCGAAAACCCGGTGGGGAGATTACGCCACTACTACGGAGACCCGGCTTTCGACTTCCATCCCTGGGAGTTCGGCGATCCCTACACCAAGAGAACGTATCTGTGGGGAAAGTTTACTGCGCCGCAGCGGCAACCGTGCGAGCCGGAAATCACGGACCATAAAAAGTTCACGCTCAGAGACATGCACAGGCTGTTTCCGTCCCGGATGCACTTGCTCCCGGCCGGACCAGACCGGGCCCGCTATCCTTCAATCACTCCCCCCGGCTTCGCACAGGCATTTTTCAAGGCGAACCCATGATGAAAGAAAGGACTGACATGAAATCACGGCGAACGGTAGGCATCAAGCAGGAGAGGATGAGCGACTGCGTGCCGGCGGTTGCCGCAATGGCGACGGGAACGACGCTGGCTGAGGCGACGGGTGAAATGCGCGAGCATCCCGACGGCGGCTACGATGACCTGGAATTATTGCTGTACTGCGCCCGTCGTGGATTTCTCGCCGGAGCCTTGCAATGGGATGTGGATGACCGAGGGGGCGAGGCCATGCTGCTGCCGCTGAATCACCCGGCCTATGTGGTAGTCAAATCTGAGCGGCTGGAAGGAAAGCTACACGCTATCTATTGGGACGGCAAGCAAGTCTGGGACCCCAACCCGGACGCCAAAGACGGCCGACCCCTGTCCGAATACGATAAGGAAATATGGTGGCCTATCGTGCAATCCAAAGACGCGCCGGCACTGGCGGTAGAAAGGACCTGACATGAAATCAAGAATGATATTACTCGCAGTTGCGCTAGTAGGCGGGATTCTCCTGCACGTAGTGTTCCCGAGCACCATGTACCTGCTGGCTGAGGAGGTGTGCGTGCAGCCGATTTATCCGGTGACGCGGCTGCCGATGGAGATCGATCCCAACCTTGTGGATGGGCTGCTGCTGCCGCCGATCCCCGGCGACGAGGAGACGTGGGAGATGCAGGTAGGCAAGTTTAACCGCTCGGGCCGGGCGTGCGATCCGGAAGGGCACGCCTTCGATATCGTCGTGGTCGAGGCAACGTCGTCAACGACGGTCTACGCCTCCACGGCCGACGAAATCTGGACGCTGGCGTGCGAGAGCCTGCCGGGCGTCAACCGCGTCGTGCTGGATGCAACGGATACCTACGGTGCCGTCCAGCGATTTACAGTCATTTGGCTGGGTGTGGGCAACGAGCCGCCGGTGCTGTACTGATTCTTAGGAGACAAGGTATGAGTAAGCAAGCGCAGTTTGCGTTCGCCCACGAAACCAAATGCCTGCGTTGTGGGGCCGGGTGCAGGATCGACCCAGTGGTCGGGTCGAAGGCCCGCATGCTGAAACGTGCCGACCAGAAAGGGCTCTGCGTCAACTGCGCGGTGCATGACATATTGCGGCACCTGTACCCGGCGAACCTGATCCTGGCGAGGTCTGGTCCGCAGGGCTTGGCGTCGCCGCACATCCAGCGGCAGTTTTTCGAGATGTGCCGCGTGGGGGGAACCGATGCAAAATTTGAGGAGATCGATTGGCACGCCATCATAGCGAACTGGGAGCTGCCGTTTCCGACGACGATGAAACGGACGGCCACAAACCCCGTGACCGAGGAAGATATCGCCATGGCGCAACGGGAGGGTGAGCAGCGCCGAGCGGGAACTTGGCAAGAGCCGCAAACAGAAGAGGAATATCAGGCCCAACGGCAGTCGGCCATAGACCATGTGCTCAAGGCGGCGAGGAAGACGTTCGATGAAGATTCATAGACGGATCATTGCGACTGGCCGGGAATGGAAACCCTGTTGTGAGTGCGGCCAAAAATTCGACGAGGGCGAAATCCTGACCGCTGTTGATGTGGGCGGCAACTCGCCGATGGTCTACTGGCTCTGCGAGGATTGCACCGAGCGGTACTTCGGGCACTTGCTACGCCAAGGCTGGCGCAGCACTTGGAAGATACGACGAGCCGACGGCGCGGCCGAATCGGTGGATTGGGACAAGGTGGGGTGACTTCCCCGCCAGTGCCCTACTGATAAAGGAGCCATCTGATGGCCAACAACTTTGACGTGATTTACGTCGTGAAATTGCCGAACGGCACGTACTCGATACGGCGCAAGGCGGATCACGAGCCTATTGGGTACGTGGCGGTTCGCGAGAGCAAGGCAACGTTCACGTCGTATCCAGGGAAGATTGCCGCCGCCGAACAGGTCAGGATCGCTGCGTTCATGCTCAGTCTTGAGGAGCAAGGATGACCGACCTCCCTATCAACCAGATCGTGCAAGGTGACTGCATCGAGGTCATGGCCGACTGGCCAGAAAACTCCGTGGACATGGTCCTCGGGAGTCCGCCTTACGAAGACGCCCGAACGTATGGGATTGATTTCAGTCTCAAAGGGCAAGACTGGGTCGATTGGATGGTGAAAGTCGTGCAAGCGTCCCTGCGCGTGTGCAGCGGGCTTGTGGCTTTCGTCGTGGAGGGCAAGACGCGTAAGTTCCGCTATTCCGCCACGCCGGTTCTGCTGATGGCAGACCTGCATCGGGCGGGGGTCCATCTTCGCAAGCCACCTGCGTTTCATCGGGTGGGCATCCCCGGCAGCGGCGGTCCCGACTGGCTGCGGAACGATTACGAGTTCATCGTTTGCGCCACCAACGGGGGACGGTTGCCGTGGTCGGACAATACGGCGATGGGACATCCGCCCAAATGGGCACCGGGCGGTGCGATGAGCCACCGCGTCAGTAACGGCTCTCGGGTGAACCAATGGGGGCACTCTGTTGATAGCGGGGCTACGGTAGTGGATGCAGAAGGCGTGGTGCGGAGCAAGGGACGAAGGCCCAGCCACTTTGAGCATAGAAAGGCGGACGGAACGAGTGTCCTGCGTGAGAACCGCCAAGTAATGTCTCGCGAACGCGACGGCATCCATGCGCAGACACAAAATGGATATACAGTTCCCAAAAAGGCCAATCCCGGTAACGTCATCAAGTGCATTGTCGGCGGCGGCCAAATGGGCTCAAAGCTGGCCCATGAAAACGAGGCCCCGTTTCCAGAGTCGCTTGCCGAGTTCTTCGTGCGCTCGTACTGCCCGCCCGATGGGATTGTACTGGACCCGTTTTCCGGTAGTGGGACCACGGTGTCAGTGGCGATACGAAACGGTCGGCGGTTCGTCGGGATAGATATTCGAGATTCGCAGGTGGAACTTGGCGGGCGTCGCGTGCAGGAGGCCCGCAACGGGCAGAAGGGGCTTTTCGAATGATCTGCTGTGAGTGCAATACTTGGGGTGCGCACGGCGTGCTCCATCTTGGACCCTGCCCGAAAGAACGGAAGCTCGGCTCGGCGGAGTGTACGATAATCTATGCCCGGAGCATTGCCATCCTCGGCGCCGGTCGCCCGGACGAAGTGATAATGACCGAGAACCAGTTCACCGCGTTTCGCGTGGCCTCGTTTGTCGTGATGCACACAGCGCTGGGTGACGAGACGGCGAACACGGAGCGGTTCGTGAAGGCCGTTGCGGGCACGTCAGATGAGAAGCTCATGTACGCGCTGCAGCGTCACCCCGCCAAGACGCTGGCCCTGGTGCGGGCCTGGCTGCAAACGTCGGACCGGAAAAAGGTGATTGTGTGATGGAACCGCAAGCTCGAAAACTGTATACCGTGACGTCGCGCCGGTCTGTCGGAATGTGCAAATGGACGCACAACGAGGATATTTGTGCCTGGGAAACGGACTGCAAGCACACGTTCACTCTCGAAAACGGCGGGCCAACGGACAATTCCATGGCGTATTGTTGCTATTGCGGTCGGGTGCTGGTGCAATGTCGCCGCGTGCTGGTCAAGATGAAAAAGGCCGGCCAAGAATGAAATGGAGGCTTAGTAATCGTGCAGGGAGACGTGCGGTAGAAATTGCCGACCGCCACTACAATCGGCAGAAACCCGGCACGCCCCAATTTGTGCCACCGGGGCGGTGCCTCGTATTCGTGACGGTGGGCGGTGACGCAGTATGGGTGACTTCGTGGCCGTTTGCGGAGTACACAAAACATGCCTGGGCGGGAGCGTGGGTGAATACCACCTTTCGTAACGAAGGGGACACACTCAGTAGTACGTTGATTCGACAAGCGGTAGCGGCGACTCTGGCTTTGTGGCCCAAACCCCCGGCGCTGGGGATAGTGACGTTCGTAGACGCGGCAAAGGTGCGGCGGAAGCGAGACCCAGGGCGTTGCTATCGCAAAGCGGGATTCTCGCATGTTGGGTTTACCAAGGGTGGATTATGGGCACTGCAAATGGTGCCAAGTGAAATGCCAGAAGCGAAAATGCCTATAGGGGGACAATGGGAGATGAAAAAGGTCGGCCAAGAATGACCGACCTTCAGGGTGATGCGGGAGCGAGGGCTATCCGCTTTGGTGTTTTGTTTTCACGTCTGTTGGGTCAAGGCCAAAATTACCACACGGCGTATCTGGGTCCGGTAGGTCGCATTCCGTTAGGGTGTGCGGGTCCACACCGAATACACTTCGTTCGAACGTGACCAGATTATATTTGCCCGTGACAGCCACGCGCACGGTGCCGTCCTCGTTGTAGCCTTCGATAATTACGCGCTGGCCGGTCGTACTCATTTGGTACAGACGGTCACAGGGCCAGCGGCGGCACATATCGGCGACGCGGCGCGGTCGGGTAGCGACCCAATTATCCCACTCCCGTCGCTGTTCTGGGGTCCAATTTATGTGGCGAGCCACGGTCATTCTCCTTTCGCCTCCAATAGAATCGGGCATAGTACCGCCTCCTCTGCTTCTACGTATCCGGTTGGGTAGGTGCGACCAGTGCGTTTTACGACACCATTCACCTCTAACGCTTCCGGCAAGCCTTCGTTTTCTGACCAGCCCTTGAGCCAGACATGCCCGTCTCTTGCCGGCTCATCAAGGCAGACGGTAGCTACGGCTATTGGCTCGCCGTGCAAGCTCACTACACGTAATGCCGCCGATCCGTCTGCGTAGTGACCCCCGACAATCTCGCAATCTTCGTTGATGTACTTGGTTTTGATAGGGTAGCTCATATTAGTGTCTCCTTTCCAAAAAACCGGGCGCCCCGCGCGGAGGCTGTTGCGCGGGGGCGCTACGCCCGGCTGTACGCTATACTTGCCAGTTGTCTTCACATTCCTCGATGTACGCCTTAGCTTCGTCATCCAGCGGAATCAAGAGGCTTCCACTGCCCGAGTATTCATCGACCAGTACGTCGATGACCTCTTTGGCCCGCTCGTCCTTGTAGATAGTATCGGGCCAATTGAGTTCGACGTAACACGGTAGGTGTACGAGCTGGTACGTATCCAGCAGGTCTGTTACTCCCTCGCAATTGATTTGCACTTGCATGGCTATGCCTCCAGTCAATTCAATAGGGTTTCGTTGCGGGCTCCACTGGCCCATGCTCGGCCCCCCCAGGGCGCAGGTCAACTGTCACTCGCAGAGGTCCTGCTCGTATTGCTGGAGGTCATCGGGTAGCGCTTCGTCTTGGCTGAGCAGCCACCGCGCCGCCTCTTGCGGGCTCACCCATTCGGCGTGAGGCGTAGTCCCCTCGTAGTCGCTCCAATACTCCAGCCAGTACCGTCCCCGCCGGGAGCGGTATAGCCGTTGGTGGCTCCACTGCGAGCCGGTGGCGCGGCTGATGTGATTGGAGCCGTTCCACCAGGTGTCCTCAGTCCAGCTCTCTGTTGCATTTTGGGTTTTGACGACGGTTCCATCTTCCATGCGATAAGTTGCCATGATACTACCTCCTGCCCATAAGGCATTTGAGTAGTGAATGACAGGGCTCCGATGGCCCATAATGCCCGCCCCGGACTCGAACCGGGGCTGTGCCTACGCGGGCAGAGGCGCGGGTCACGCCTCTATGGTTTTGTGGTCCGTGGTGGCGATGTCGTCCGGTTCGGCGTCGTGCCGCTCGATGGTAGTCTCCCTCGCGCGATTGCCGTAGCCAGCCCCATGGTCCTGGGTCTCGCTGCGCAGATACGCCACGCGGGCATCGCGCAGGCTGGGACCGCAATAGACGGTCTCGCGGTTCCAGAACGTACTACTGGGTTGCAGGGAGCCCGTGGTTTTGACGACGACGCGGTAGATGTAGTCGCTTGCCATGATCCTGTCTCCTACCCCGATTCGGCCGGGTATCCGGGAGCTTGTTCCGGTGGCTCCGTCCGGTTGTATGCTCTATTCGTGGGGTATCAGTCTAAATAGGCCGTGCCACCTAACCCATCAGCGGTCGTGCACTGATACTGTACGTATCGGCGGCCGTCATCATGCGGGGCAAAATCAAAGCGGTCTGGATGCTCCTTGATCGCTTCAAAAACGGCTTGGGCATCATTGTGATTTTCACAGATGATCTTGCCTATGCCAAACCCAGATCCGCCGTCCTTTGTTTCGCAGCCGTACTCCACGATTTGTGTTGGCGTTGCCATGATTCATACCTCCTATCAGGTTTCATTGCGGCTCCAGCGGCCAATACGGGCAGGCCCGAAGGCGCGCCCGTGCAGGTCGATGGCGTCAAAACGCCATGAAGGCAGGGGCCTTCCACCACGCAAGGACTGTGTTGTCGGCCTGCCGGATGATCTGGGCAGAGTCGGGAATCGGAATATACCCCAGCGCGCGGGACAAATGCGCGTTGGCGCCACCGATTTGCAGGCTGTCGATGTATTGCGAGATCCACCGTTCCAACCTGGTTCTGGTGGCTCTGCCTCGCCATGCCATTGTGCAGTGTCGCCCGCGTTCGGTTAGCACGAGTCGATATTGTGGTGTCGTGGTGCGTCCCATGATAGCCTCCAAATAAAGCGGGCCCGGTCACTGGCAAATCTGGTCTGGCAACCGAGAGAAGCGCAGGGACGCGGGCCCATGAATGATGGATCGGATTGCGACGGCTGCCAGACCATAACTATACTCTATCATACATCGGCAGGAATGCAAGGGAAACGTGAGAAAATGTGTGAAATCATGGCTGACAGGCCAGAAACAACGATAAAATCCAAGTACTGTAAAAGTATAGGACAATGCCATAAACCACGTTTCCACGCAACATCGTGACGCGCGCAACCTACCCCAGACTAACAGGTTACAACAAGGAATAAGTAAAATATGTGTTTAAATTTGCTAAAGCCTTGCACAACAACAGGTTACAAGCACACCCCAGAACACCCCAATCAGCGTTTTTGGTCTAATAATGCATATGGGCCCGCAAAGTCTCGCAGAAATAGCTTGACGAAGTTCCAGTAGGTGGTGTAAATCGCTATACATCTACCGATTACTTACGGGGCGGTACCGAGGCATACAGAGGATTTGACTGTGCAGCAATGTCCCGTAAATCCCGAGCAACCACAGACTTACACCAATCCAACGCAAATACAAACCGCGCACAACAAGCGCGATTATCGTGAGTGCCATAGCATAGGCCAAGCCAAGATCGTCCAACACAGCCAATTCTGGAGGATGCGCAAATGACGATGACAATGCAAGATGTCAAGCAGGGGCGTGCCAAAGGACCAGGAGGGCCACCCAGGATATTCGAGACACCTGAACAGATGCAAGAGCGCATCGATGACTATTTCGCACAAGAGGGCCCCAAGAGCGTCTATGGCCTGTCGCTGCATCTCGGATTCAACCACTACCAGAAGCTCCTGAACTATCAGGTGAGGGATGAGTTCCATGATACCGTCATGCGCGCGAAACAGCGGATCATGGCTTATTACGATGAAATAGGGCATACGAGCAAGGGTGCGGGCCATTTCTGTGACAGGATGCTCACCAGAATGGGACATGCAGCGATAGAAGTGCAGCTCGATGCGCACGACGTAGCCACCTTGGGTGATCTGGCTGCCAAGCTGGGCGGCGCAGACCCCAGCAAGGTCCTACCTGAACCTCCTGCGGCATTGCCCGTGGAGTCTATCACACGTGATGCAGAGCCTACACAGTCTATGGTAGGGGAGGATAGCCATGATGACCTCACACCATAGCCATCAGGGGCATGTGAGCCGGCAGGCGGCGACCATGACACCCACAGGGGGGGTGTACTTTGTAAACGACGGGGCGGGGTATAGAACGGGAGAAGCACATAGGGCTTCTCGCTCGCTCTGCTTCTCATTATCCTGCGTACATTTTCGGTTACATTCTGAAAAAAATACAGATTTTGCGCATTTTGGTAGTTTAGGTAAGCTGGAGACAGATAATGGAATGGAGTAGTGTGAAGGATGAAATGAAATCATTCTTTGGATTGATTGTGGCTTTGGTAGCCGTGGCGGTGTTGGCGGTGGCGGTGTTGGCCACCGACTTCATATTCACGACAGAGGCGGACACTGACTGGCAGCCGGATCGGGCGACGATAACGCCGGGCCCGGTCGCCTACAGCGGCCTTGTGGCAGACGCCGATAGTAGTGGTTGGTCTGAATCCGGGGTCATATCGGCTGATGGCATCGACTATGAGTTCGAGTGGAACGACGAGGAGAATGAGCACAACCTAACGGACGCCTCCATTCGCGCGCTGGCTGAGACCGGGCGTCTGTGTGAGGTATTGGGCCATCAGTGGCGTGAAGGGCGACCCGGCGAAGGGTACGACCCTGATTTGGGCTTGACGTTGAAGTACGCAGACTATCATCCGGGCACCTTCTATCGCACCTGTACCATTTGCGGTACGTGCGAGTCGCGCTTTCTGTCCGATTGGTCCAGTGAGGCAGGGGACGAGGAATGACAGATCGAACGACAATTGAAGAATCGCTCAAGATGATATTTCGCCTGCCGATGGCTCAGGTTCAGCACACGGACCACAGCATACGGCAGGCGGCGCAGACATACCTGCGTACCTTGTGTACCTTGGCTCGGGCGCGAATCGGCGAAGATTGTAAAGCGGCCGGCGAAGACCCGCGCGATTGGGAGGTCAAGATCACCAACGAAGTCGTCGAGGGAATGCTACAGCTTACGGTTGTTCCGCAAAGGAAACGAGGAATGAACCCGACGTAGGAGAGTACGAAGCCCGCTTTGGGGCCGTGAGACAGCCTTCGAAGCCATAGGGGCCTGTGGAGCAAATGGTCGCATTGACCGATACAGAACGAGTAGTAGCCGAGCGGTTATTCCGATACGGGGCCGATCCGCGCGGTTTCACTATCCACATTCTCAACCATCCCGCCGAGTACTACTGGCCGAAGATGCAGGAAGTGGCCGAGAGCGTGCGCGACTATCAGTTGACCGCCGTCCCCGCCGGCCACTCGGTCAGTAAGGCGTTAGAAGTTAGCACTCCGATTCTCACGCCGTCTGGTTTTGTCTCGATGTCGAACCTTGCCGCCGGTGATATTGTCTACGGCGAATACGGCCAGCGTATTCATGTCACGGGTCGTTCTCCGGTCCGGCGTCGCCTGTCGTATGAATTGACCTTTGACGACGGGGCTTCTTTACTTGCCTGCGACGAACACTTGTGGGCGGCGCACGATTATGTGTCTCGTACGCACATGCGTCGCCAGTGCCGTCAGGAGTATCGAGCGTCCTGGTCTTCGTCGCGCCTTGTGAACACGCTGGGGATTGCTTCGGCGTTACGCCACAACGGCCAGACCAATTGGTCCATTCCCGTTGCTTCTGCCGTGCGTGGTCGGTCCCATCTGTCGGGCGCTTATACGATTGGTTTTTGGTTGGGCGACGGCTGTCGGGGCACTGCGGTGGTGACGATTGGCGATGGCGATGCACCGGAGGTGTTATCTCGGATTGCGGCCGATGGTTTTTCGTGTAGCCGTCAGCCCTCTGCCGACCAGGAGAATTGCAAGAATTACACCATCCACGGTTTGCGTGGTCTCTTGCGTAGGTATGGTATTTTCAAGGACAAGCGCATCCTGGTTCGCTGGTTGCGCTTGCGGTACGAAGATCGACTGGCGTTATTGCGCGGGTACATGGACGCCGACGGCTGGCGTCTGGCCCATGGCAAATCCGCTGCTGTTGGCACGACGGACCGGCGCATGTACGAGACGGTTGTTCCGTTCGTTGCCTCCTTCGGAAACAAGGTCTTTTGTAAGACGGAGACCATAACATACAAAGGTCAGCCGAAACTCGTATACAAGCTGAACTTCACGCCTCGTGACCAGCCGTTTTGTTTGGCGCGAAAGCAATTACAGAACAGCCTCAGCGTTCACGCACGCCGGCGACAGACGGCTCGCATGATCTTGGATTGTCAACCTGTCGGCGAAAAGGATGTCTGCTGTATTGAGACCGACAACCCAAGCGGTCTGTATTTGGCTGGTCCTCATTTGGTGCCGACCCATAACACCCACGGCGCCGGGCGTATCGTTCCCTGGTTCAAGACTTGCTATCAGCCGTCCACGGTGATTACGACGGCCCCGTCGGACAATCAGGTTCGCAATCAGCTCTGGCGTCAGATACACGGGGCGTATGCGGCAGCCAACGGTGTGCTGGGCGGGAAGATGACGGCGTTGCAGTGGGACCTGCGGCCCTCGGACGAGGTATTGCAGCAGATGGACCCGGCGGAGCGGCAATGGTGGTTCTTGAACTTCGCCATGGGCTTTTCGACGTCTCCGGACACCGTGAGCGAACACGCAACCAAGATCGCTGGCTGGCACAACCGCTGGATGCTCATCGTCCTTGATGAGGCGTGCGGCATTGCCCCCCCGATTTGGCGGACGGTCATGGACGCACTGGTCATCAACGAACAAGTCAAGGTCCTGGCTATCGGCAATCCCACGGACCCGGAAGCGGAGTTCGCGGCGGCCTGCCGCTTGAACGGTTCCCTGGAACATCTCGCCGCGCCCAACGGGGACATGCGCGGGCCTTCCGTATCCTACATGGGCGACGAAGGCTGGCATGTGGTACCCGTCTCCGTTTTTGATACCCCCAACTACAAGGAAGGCACAGAACGGATTCCCGGTTTGGCGGGGCGCTCGTACGTCACACTGATTGAGAAGAAGCATCCTCCCGGCAGTAACGGCTGGCTGATTCGGCTGCGCGGGGCCTTCCCTTCGCACAAGGAGGGCACGTACTACGGGTACGAGCTGTCCCAGGCCAAGAGCCAGAACCGCATCGGCCGCTTCCCCCATGATCCCACCTTCCCGGTCTACTGCTTCGCCGATCTCGGGGACGTTTACACGGCGGCGATTTGGGTGCAGTTCATTCGCGACCGCGTTCGGGTCATCGGCGATTACTGGGACAATAACGGCATCGTGAAGGTGCTCGGCGATACCCACACGGTAGATGGGGCCGGGGCCGAGGCGTTCGCCCGCGCCATGCACAGCGTTCCTTACACCTGGGGCAAGCAGCATTACGCCGGGCCCGACCTGACCGGCAGTAACGCCAAGAAGTTCGGCCAGTCCGGCCAGACGACGCAGACGCTGCTGCGCAGTCTCGGCTTCAATTTCCAGCCGTGCGAGAACGTAGGTTTCAACGAGGGCATTCAGAGCGTTCGCAATCTCTTCCCGCTTTTGGATATCGACGCCGCCGGCGCAGCTACCTTTGTCAAGGCCATTACCGGCTACCACAAGGCCAAGAACGCCGGGCTCAGTACGCAGGACGAGGCGGCCTTCCACAATCAGCCGGCGGCTACCTGGCACCGGCACACGGCCGACGCGCTGCGGCACTTGGCCGTCGCCTACGAGTACAATACGATCAACGGGCAATACCTCGGGTCCAAGCGGGTCATCGCCCAGTACCGTACTATCCAGCGCGGCAAGCGCGGTAAATATGACCCGATGGAATGGGTCGCATAAGGAGACAGACATGATTGCACCGATAGCACAAGCCGTTAAGAGGATGCCGTTGTTGCTGGCGTGTAAATGCGCCCGGCACGCGGTAGTACTACCGCGCGGCGAGGGGAAAATGGTATGGGCCTGCTCGGCGTGCGGGGCCGGTCAGGAAGTGGAGTTCGGACGTGACGACCGCAACCCGGCGGGCGTGCAGTTCGGCTCGCGCCGCCGCCCGGTAGAGTTGGAATGCCCCTGCGGCCAGAAGGACCTGATTGTCCTGCCGTTGGGCAAGGGGACGCTCGTCTGGTCGTGCGGGCACTGCAAGCAGCGCTGGCGCATTGATTTTACCCCTACGACCGAGCAGATCGCCAAGGGCGTGAAGATCGTGGCGCCGTTTGAGAAGGAGCCGAGCTGATGAGTTCGCAAAAGCCGTCCAAGGAGAAGTAACTGACGGCATAACCGATCCAAAAAAGATGACGGCACAGGCGGGTCGCTCCCGCTGAGATGCCTTAACCATCGCGACCGTTAAGGGGCCGCGTCGGGCGTACCGCACGCTTGGACGCGGCCCCTTCTTTTTTGGATCGCAATAGAGGATACAGATGGCAGACCGCACGACAGTAGAGAATAAGAAGGCCGGGCAGGCGCAGCTCGCCGGGAAGTCCCTGGCCCAGCGGGTAGAGCAGCGTCACAAGAACTGGACGGGCTCGACCGAGCGCAACAACTTCGAGCTGCGCGTTCGCGACGTCATCAAGTATTGCCGCCCGGATCTGCGGCAGTATATCTCGGGCGCGCCGGGCAAGTCGCGCGGCGCCGAGATCTATACGAACAAGCCGCAAACGGACTTGGAGCACGCCTCCGACGCCTTCTGCGGCAACGTCTTTCTGCAATTCGGCTGGTTCAAGTTCTCCACCGGCGTACCGGAACTCGACGCCGACAACGAGACGCAGAAATGGTCCCAGCGGCAGGAAGATCATATGTACCGCACCTATGCGGATCGCGGCTTCTACGAGGTGATGCCGCCGCTGGCGATGGACGCCTTTAGCCTGGGCGAAGGGGCGATGTTCCTCGGGCTCGAGGACGACGGACCGTCCTACGAATACTGCGAGATGATGGCTACCTGGTTTCGTCGCGACCGGCGGGGCCGCATTACGGCCATGCACCGTCGCCATGACTTTAGCGCTGCCGAAGCCTACGAGCGCTGGGGTCTGGATTGCTCCGACGAGCTGGTGCGCTGCGCTACGGGCAGCGATAACGACCGTCGCTTCAGCTTCATTCAGGCCGTCTACTCCGCCACCGACCCGATCCTGCATGGCATAACCCTGCCGAAGACCGAACGCGGGGACGATTTCGTGCAAATCTGGATACAGGAGCGGTCGCGAAAGAACGAGTTGCCCGGTGACGCCTTGCAAGGCGTGCTCGGCAAGCTGGAAACCTATCCCGAGATGCCGCTGATCTCGTGGCCCTACTGGTGGAAGAACAATGAGACGTACGGCCGGGCCGCCCTGCACCTCGCGACGGTGATGCGCCTGCAAGGCTTCGCTAAGGATACCATGCTGGCCAGTCAGCGGCTCGTGGCTCCGCCTCTGGTCGGCTCGCGCAGCTTAGCCGATGCGCTGGACCTGAGCGGCGACGGCGTGACCTGGAAGGACAATCCCGGCGATAGCCTGGAGCCGGTCTACAAGGGGGCGATACGCTACGATTTCGGTGTGGATCTCATTCAGCGCACAGGCGAGGAAATCGAGAACATGCTGCACCTGCCCGTCTTCAAGGCCATGACCTACATGGCGCAGCAAAATATGCGAGTGGACCAGGTACTGGAGATCATCGGCGAGAAGGCCGCGTCTCTGATGGGCCGCCTGGGCCTGCTGGACAGGCTGTTCCTACAGCGGGTTCACGAGCGGACCTGGGCCATCGAATGGCGGGCCGGGCGGATCGAGCCGCCGCCGGCGAAAGTCGCGGAGTACATGGAACGCCGTCAGGAACAGAACGCCGTCCAGGGCCGTCACGAGTCGGGTATGCCGCTGCGAGTGCAGTACAAAGGCCCGCTGTCCTACGCTCAGGAGTCCCTGTTCCTGCGCCGCCGAGTGGCGATGGGCCTGAGCGGGGTGCGTGTACTGTCCGAAATGGGGCCGGAGATGGCCACGCAGGTCATCGACCGGATCAACGGCGACGTCGCAGCGGAATGGATTCTCGATCAGAGCGGCTTCCTCCAGGCCGCCATTGCCAGCAACGAAGACGTGAACGACCGGCGGGCAGAACGCCGCGAATTGGAACGCGCCCAAATGAACGCCGATCTCGGTAAGACGCAGAGCGAAGCGGCGCGCAACCTCAGTCAAGTAGCAAAGGAGACAGCGTGAAGACCGACGCTTCCGTAGCAGTTGCACAGATCTTGCGGCGGGACATCTCCGGTGATGCCGCCCATATCGTCGCGGCGATGGGGCACCTTGATATGGGCGCCCGCGTCGCGGACCACGACCAGGTGGTCGAGCAGAACTTCGCCAAGCGGCTCTTGCAGGCCGCCGGCTATCAAATTGACCTGATTCAGAAGAAGGAGACACCTAATGCCGACTGACACAGACGCGACCCTCCCAGAGGCCGAACCGACGACCAAGTGGTACGAGGACGAATCCTGGGGCTTCGACCCGGACGAGCATTTGCCTACCGTCTCGCGCTATGATACTCGCCAGGCGTTCGGCCGGGCGTTTTTCGAGCAGCGTAAGAAGATCAGCGAGCAGATTGCACCGCTCGATCTGACCCAGCCGCCGGAGAAGTACCTGCCGGAACTCAAGGCCGCCCGGCTGCGGTTGGGGGCGCACGAGAACTCGGAGGACTATAAGCTGGTAGTCCCCGACGATCTCCAAGAGACGATGACGAACCGGCTGCCTACGTTCGTAGAGGACCTCAAAAAGGAGGCCGCCGAGTTCGGCTTGACCGACGTTGAGTTCGAGACCCTCGCTACGCGGCGCCTCGAAGACGTGCGCACGATCCTGGCCGCCGAGACCAAGGCCGCCGACGAAGCCACGCGGGAGAAGAACGAGCGCACGGCCCAAATGGAGGAGCTCTACGAGCGGATTTGGGGTAAGAGCACGCCGGAACACAAAGCCCACGCCGTTCAATTCGCCAAGCATTACGACGATACGCTGTTCGTCGCGGACAACGAATCGCTTAGTGAAGAGGAGCGGGGCGAAAAGGGCGGCCGCCTCGTACAGCTTCTGCGCAGCAGCGACAATCCCCTGCTGTACCGACTGTTCGCCTCGCTGCACGGCAAGCTGCTGGCCGAGCCCGGTACGCCCGACACCAGTACGATGCCCGCCGGGGGCGGGGCCTACGCCGAGCGGCTCCGTACCGTCAAGGCGATGTACCCGAAACGGCCGGAACTTTGGGACCAATTGGCCTCCGACCCGAGGGTTGAACTATGAAACTGGACGCAACTAATTTCACCTACCAGGGCCATCGACTCTGGATACAAGACGACGAGGACGGCAGCGCTCGCGCCGCGATGGACTATCGTATCGGCGAAATCGGCCAGCGCGTTCTGCTCGTTCAAGACAAGAACCTTCCCGTAGAAGAAAGGATCGTACATGGCAAAGAAGAAAGAGACACCCCAAGTGCCTGAGCCCGTCGAGGCAGAGCCCGTCGAGGCAGAGCCCGTCGAGGCAGAGCCCGT
>Ga0180432_10000734_pt1 | contig 53219 bp, 49 predicted proteins | sample SS_ome_10_FD_132414 | JGI IMG/M metagenome (GOLD analysis project Ga0180432, IMG submission 132414) | Hypersaline lake sediment archaeal communities from the Salton Sea, California, USA - SS_1_MS_2 metaG | ecosystem: Environmental > Aquatic > Non-marine Saline and Alkaline > Hypersaline >... | reverse complement strand
TACGGGCGAGACATGCAGAAGATCGCTGCCTTAGGTGACTATGGTTATTTTGGTGCGTTTCTGATTAGCCTGATTGGAAACGGCACCATTCTTCTACCGGGTATCGTTTTACCCCTGCTTTCCGGGCTGGGGTCTTTTTTCTATCCGGTTAAGGGAATAATGGGGCCGGTGCTGGTAGGAGTAGCCGGAGGTGCTGGCGCCGCTGTTGGTGAGATTGTAGGCTATCTGGCGGGATACAGCGGGCGCGGTATCGTGGAAAACAGACGGCTCTACAATATACTGGTGGACTGGGTGCGGCGGTGGGGATCTTTAGCTGTCTTTGTTTTCGCGCTGGTACCCCTTTTCTTTGACCTGGTCGGTCTGGCGGCCGGTCTTCTGCGGTTTCCCCTGTGGAAGTTTGTCATCGTTTGCTGGCTGGGTAGAACGATACTGTATGTAGCCTTTGTGGTGCTGGTGGCTCTGGGGTGGGGGGCTGTGCTGACCTACTTCAGCTAGTCTTACCTTTTGATTTTCAGAATCAGCAGCGCCCCTGCCAGGAAATAGATGAAACAGGCCATTAGCATAATCTGGTAACCCATTCCCGCACTCTGGCTGTTAACGAAATCAATTACCGGCCCGATCAAGCGTGCCAGGGCCGCGCCACCGGCAGTAGCCATGTTAGTGATGCCGAGGTATCTTGCTTCCTCGTCCTTGGCCAATAAGTCAGTAGCTAAAGCCCAGTTGGTGCTATTGAAGGCGCCGATGGCAACCCCGATAATAGCGGCGGCTATCAGTATCGAGTCATAGTTCTGAGACAGGAAGATGACGGCGATTCCTATCGCCCCCACCAGGCCGGCAATGAGATTAATCTGTTTGCGCCCGATACGGTCAGAAAGGTAACCGGCGGGATAAACCACGATTAGCATGGTGACTACCGCCAGTATGGAGAAGCGGGCAGTTGCCTCGGCAGGGTTGGTAACTCTGATAACGTCCCTCATATAGTAAAGGGCAAATTGCTGGATGGTAGTAAAAGCCATAAAAATAAATAAGCGGGATAGTAGAAACCAGAGGAAACCGCGGTTTGTTTTCAGGTCAAGCTTAAAGGTCTGGCGCAGTGTAGTCAGTAGTGGCTGCCCGGCGGTTCCCGCTGCCGGTGTCTCTTTAACCGCAAGCACGGTGATTGCCGTGACCACCACCAGCACTACCGCCAGTATTCCCAGTACCAGCCAGAACCACAGAGTCTCGCCATCGATGACATAGCTGTCCATCAAGAGAGCGACGGGGTAGAGCAGGAAAACACCGCCGATGATTTCGAGCAAGCCTTTTACTCCTGAGGCGCGGCCTCTTTTATCGCCCGGTACCATCTCAGGAATGAAAGCCTGGTACGGTCCCTGCGCGGTGTTGGTACTGACCTGCAGCAGGCAGTAAACAATAAAAATAGCCGCGTAACTGCCAGCGAAACCAATACCGGGAAGAAGCAGGATAGCCACCAGGGAGCCGAAGAGGATGAACGGGCGCCGCCGTCCCCAGCGGAAGCCAGAACGGTCACTAATGGTGCCGGCTATCGGTTGGACGATCATTGCCAGGAGCAGGCCGGCAAGGGTAAGCAGTCCCAGATAGGTGTTTTTTTGTGATTCCGCAACAAAGTCCAGTATCAGCAACGGCAGGATAATAATGTGCAAACTTTGCCAGACGGTAGTCAGGGCAAAACCAAAGATAGTAATTTTGACGTAATCAAGGCGATGAAACTCGCTGCTGCTCATGTGAGGTGCCAAGTTAACCGATTTTCTACCTAGCATAGCAGAGCCGGTCAAAAGAGGCAATGCCAGACTTTATCAAGAAGGTATTTCGGTATATAATCTAGTGTAACATGTTCCGGTGATATTACCTAAAATGATGCGTTATCCCCTGATTGAAGAAATCAAGACTCCACTCACGGCACCGCAAATATTTGAGATATTTCGGGAACGGCCCTTCAGCTTCTTTCTGGATAGCGGTATGGACCCGGGCAAACTGGGGCGCTATTCATTCATGGGCAGTGACCCGTTTCTGGTACTGCAGAGCCGGGGTGATGGGGTATCTCTCAACATGGATGGAGAGGAAGAGATCAGACAGGGCAATCCCTTCGATATAGTTGCTGAATTAATGGAGTTATATTCTCTGGATGGTAATTCTGCCCCGGTGCCTCTGGTTGGTGGAGCCGTGGGTTATTTCAGCTATGACCTGTGTCATTTCATCGAGAGGCTACCCGCCACCGCCATTGATGACTTACAACTACCGGAATGCTACCTGGCTTTCTATGATAGTGTCATTGTCGTTGACCATCTGGAGGGCAGGGTTTTCCTGGCATCATCCGGGTTTCCGGAGCTGGAGGAAAGCCAAAGGATAAAGAAAGCCGGAGAAAGGCTGAAAGAGACCAGGGACCGTATTTCAAATAACCACATGCTTCTTGTTGCCGGAACGTCTCCGCTGGCGGAGGGTATCACGCTCAAAGGTAACTTCTCCCGCGAGGAATACATTGCTGCGGTAGCCACTGCCCGTGAGTACATACGGGCCGGGGATATTTTCCAGGTGAATCTATCCCAGAGATTTGATGTTGAGCTGAGTATTCCACCCTATGAGCTGTACCGGAAGTTGCGCAGTATTAATCCGGCGCCCTTTGCCAGTTATCTTGGCTTTGAGGGGGTGAGCATTGTCGGGGCATCTCCGGAGAGGTTCCTCAAGGTTAGCGGCGACCGTGTCGAGACCCGCCCTATCAAAGGAACCCGGCCACGGGAGAAGTCTCCGCAGAAAGATAAAGCCCTGGCTAAGGAGTTACTATCAAGCGTTAAGGATAGGGCGGAGAATATCATGATTGTTGACCTGTTGAGGAATGATATCGGGCGGGTCTGCCGTTACGGCACCGTGCAGGTGACCGAGCTGGCTATCCTGGAGACCTATCCCACCGTTTTTCACCTGACATCGACCGTGGTGGGCAGGTTATGGCCGGGGAAGGGGCGCATTGATTTGCTGAAAGCCACTTTCCCCGGCGGGTCAATAACCGGCGCTCCCAAAGTGCGGGCAATGGAGATAATCGATGAGATGGAGCCTACCCGCCGCAGTGTTTACACCGGCTCCATCGGCTACCTTAGTTTCAGCGGTGATATGGATATCAACATCGTTATCCGGACGATTCTGGTGAAGGGGGAAAGGGCTTACTTTCAGGTGGGGGGTGGCATTGTTTACGACTCGGAGCCGGAAGCGGAGTATTTGGAGACTCTGGATAAAGCCAGGGCGCTGATGCAGGCGCTTAACATATCCACTGAAATTGCTGTTGAGGGGACAGGGTGATACTGGTTATCGATAACTATGATTCCTTCACCTATAACCTGGTGCAGTACCTGGGAGAACTGGGTAATGAGCCGGTGGTCTACCGCAATGACGCCGTTACTCTGGCGCAGATTGAAGCGGCGGCACCGAGTCATATTATCATTTCTCCAGGGCCCTGTACTCCTCTGGAAGCGGGGATATCCAACGACGTGGTGCGTTATCTGCGGGGAAAGATACCCATTCTAGGAGTATGCCTGGGCCACCAGTGTATCGGCTATGTCTATGGCGGCCTGGTCAGGCGGGCATTGGTGCCGGTGCACGGTAAAAACTCGCTTATTTATCACGATGGTGAGACGATATTCCGGGGGGTGCCGTCGCCGCTGGTGGGGGGGCGCTATCACTCGCTGGTGGTTGACGCCGTGACGCTGCCGGCTTCTCTTGAGGTCTCGGCGAGGACTGAGGACGGGGAGATTATGGGGGTGAGAAACCGCCGGGATATGGTGGAGGGAGTCCAGTTTCACCCGGAGTCAATCCTGACCGACTGCGGGCATGAGATATTAACCAATTTCCTGGGTTTGTTTTTGCCGGGAGAAGAGAGGCGCTAATGGAAGAGATTGTTTATTTAAACGGGGAGCTTGTGCCCTGGTCTCAGGCGAAAGTGTCGGTTTATGACCAGGGTTTCCTTTACGGTTATGCCCTGTTTGAGACCATGCGTGCCTATAATGGCAAGATTTTTCTCCTGGAACGGCATTTAGACCGTCTGCGGAGTTCCGCCGGGGTTATCGGTTTTAGCCCGGAGCTGGCCGGTATCGACCTGCGTCAGGCATGCCGGGATACGCTTGGCGCTAATAATGTCAGGGATGCCCGGCTGCGGCTCACTGTTTCCAATGGTGAGGTTGACTCTGGCCACTGGACGGAGATTGGCAGTGCCCCTACTGTGGTCGTCACGGCCAGGAATTATATACCTCTGGCGGTAGAGGTGTATGAAACGGGCTACAAAGCCGGGGTGGCTTCAATGCGGCGCTGTAGCCAGTCGCCAATATGCCGGATGAAATCGGCCAATTACCTGCACAGCCTTCTTGCCAGGCGGGAAGCCGGAAAATACGGACTGGATGAAGCGCTGCTATTAAATGAGCGGGGGCTTGTCGCTGAGGGCAGCGTCAGCAATGTCTTTTTCGTAAGAGACTCAGTTCTGGTTACGCCGTCTCCGGAGAGTGGCATCCTGCCCGGCATTACCCGGGGGGTGGTGATGGAAATCGCCGGCGGACTGGGGATAAAGGTCACCGAAGGTGAGGTGAGATTAAGCGACTTGGAACAATTTGACGAGGCTTTCCTGACCAACTCGGTAATAGAGCTAATGCCGCTGGTGGAGGTCAGGGATGGCGCGGGGAAGATGGCCGAAATCGGTTCGGGGAAACCGGGCGCAGTTACCAGGAAGATGATGGCCGCCTACCGCGAGACGGTGGCAAGAGAGACCTCCGGGGAATGACCGGGTAGCCCGCTAGGGATAAACCGCCGGAGCCTTCAAGCCGGTTGTTTCCGGCAGTCCCAGCATCAGGTTCATATTCTGGATGGCATTGCCGGCGGCACCCTTCACCAGGTTATCAATGGTGCTGATAACAATCAGTCGTCCGGTGCGCTGGTCAATGGTAGGGTGAATCAGACAGAAGTTATTGCCCCAGGTGTGTTTAGTGTGGGGTGGGGTATCAACTATCCTGACAAACGGTTCATCCTTATAAAAATCCAGATAGATTTGCTTTAGCTCTTGTTTCCCCTTATCATCGGCGGCAAGCTTGCCGGGTGCCAGTAAGGAGTAGGCGGTAGTCAGTATTCCCCTGGTCATCGGCAGAAGGTGGGGGACAAAGGTTATTGAAACCGGCTGTGCAGTGCTGAGATTTTGCAGTTCCTGAATAATCTCAGGCAGATGGCGGTGACCGTCAAGGGCGTAGGCAGCGGTATTGTCGTTGGCTTCGGAGAAGTGCGTGGTCAGGCTGAGGGTTCGGCCGGCACCGGAAAGACCGGACTTGCTGTCAATGACAATGTCGGCTTTAGTTAATCCGCTCTTTATTGCCGGTGCTAAAGCCAGGATGGCGCCAGTGGGATAACAGCCGGGATTGGCGACAAGCTGCGTAGCAGCAATCTGAGCCCGGTATAGCTCAGGCAGGCCGTAAACCGCCTGCTGTAATCGCTCCGGAGAGGGGTGGGTAAAGCCGTACCAGCTTGGGTATTCCGCGGCATCCTTCAATCTGAAATCAGCGCTGATATCAATTACCCTGACGCCATTGTTTAGTAATGTTATTACTTCCTGGGCGCTCTCCTTATGCGGCATGGCCGAAAAAGCAAGCTCTACCTCGCCCAATTTGGCTTCGATATCCATTTCCAGGCCAGCCAGATGGGGAAAGACCATACCCAGCCCTTGCCCGGCGGCAGACCGTCCGGTGACCGAGGTAAGCTCTACCTCGGGGTGCTGGGACAAGAGCCGTGCCAGTTCCACTCCGGCATAACCGGTAACATTGATGATACCAACTTTGATTTTAGCCATCTTTTTAACCTTGTTCCATGAACTTGCTTAGATTATAGCACACGCCTGGCTCAATTGATATGGGTCTTCCCGTCATTGGCGCTAAACACTCCGCCTTGCCAGCAGGCGTTAACCTTTGATTACCCCGATTGGTCTAGTCCGGGCAATTATTCGGGAGATACCGGCGCCATGAGCTACGCCGACCACTGAGCTTACGTCTTTATAGGCGGTTGGTGCTTCTTCAGCCAGTCCGGCGAGGCTGCCTGCCCGCACCGTGATACCGCGTTCTTCCAGCGATTTGAGCACGTCTCTGCCATGAAGCTGTTTCTTGGCAGCGGAGCGGCTCTGCAATCTGCCGGCGCCGTGGCAGGTGGAGCCGAAGGTCTCCTTCATCGCCTCTTCCGTGCCCACCAGAATATAGGAAGCGCGCCCCATATCGCCAGGGATGAGTACAGGCTGCCCTATTTCCGTGTATTTCCGGGGCACATCAGGGTGACCGGCGGTGAAGGCTCTGGTGGCCCCCTTACGGTGCACGCAGAGCTTCTCTCGGATGCCCTCTACTACATGCTCTTCAAGCTTGGCTATATTGTGAGTAACATCGTAGATGAGCTCCAGTCCGGCGTCCGTCTCGCTCACTCCCATGACTTGGCAGAAGGACTCCCTGACCCAGTGGGTGATGCACTGGCGGTTAGCCCAGGCATAGTTAGCGGCGCACCGCATTGCCTTCAGGTAAGCCTGACCTTCCGGGGATGTTACCGGGCTGCAGGCAAGCTGGCGGTCCGGCAATTCGATGCCATATTTCGGCATTGTCCTGACCATATCCTTGACATAATCTTCGGCAGTCTGGTGTCCCAGGCCACGGGAGCCGCAATGGATGAAAAGCATGACCTGACCCACTTGGTTTATCCCCATGACGTTGGCGGTGTCTGGCTCGTGTATCTGGTCGATTACGGCTACCTCAAGGAAATGGTTCCCGGAGCCCAGCGTGCCCAGCTGGGGTAAACCGCGCTCCTTGGCTCTTCCGCTGACATGAGAGGGGTCAGCACCAGTCATCTCCCCTCTTTCCTCGGTGGTGTCCAGGTCTTCCGGCCGGCCGTATCCCTTCTCCACAGCCCAGCGTGAGCCCTTAACCAGCACCCGGTCTATTTCCTGGTGGCTCAGTTTTATCTTGCCCCTAGAACCAACACCAGAGGGGACATTGTTATAGAGGGTGTCCAGGAGCCTGTTTATTTTGGGGCGGACTTCTTCCTCGCTCAGGTTGGTTCGCAGGATGCGGATACCGCAGTTGATATCAAAGCCAACGCCACCGGGAGAGACCACGCCGTCAGCTACCCTCATCGCGGCCACGCCACCAATGGCAAACCCGTAGCCCCAGTGTATGTCCGGCATAGCCATGGAATACCCCACGATTCCGGGCAGGAAGGCGACATTGGCCACCTGCTCCAGGGCCTGCTCTTCCAGGATATGCTCCAGCATCGCCTCGTCGGCGTAGATTAATCCCGGTACGCGCATGCCCGTCTTATAGCTGGCTGGTATGCGCCAGCGGTACTCGTCTATCTTCTCCAGAGATCCCTTCCACCGTGCCATCGCCTCACCTCCTCGAGATATCGAAGACAACCCGGGCTTGGTTCTTCAGTCTCTCCATAGTGACCAGGTTATAGGTAGCCGCCTTAACCCCTGTCTTCAGTTTATGGCTGGAGGGGCCATAATTCTCATTATAGAATATCGCCTTCAGTTATCTTTTGTCCAGAGAGGTTAGCTGAAACAGCTTGAAAATACTAACTTAAGAGGTGGGCCAAATTGTCAGGGCAGGGCAGTGTAAATAATAGATTACTTGAAAAGAGAAGCACTTACTCACTTTGTAGAGGCTCTAGAGTATCCGATTGTTGCCCTCAAAATTTCACCAACCAGGGTTAATTGTTGGTTGATCTCCTGCGATTCCAGGTTCGACCTGCTGCAACTACCGTTCGGGTTGGCTCACCAAACTGGTTAAAGAACTGCTCAAAGGATTCCTTGGTATTTTCGAGGGACGCCTAGGCTGCCTTGGTACCACTACTGTCGGTAACCATCACCCGTGAATGCTTTTTGTGAGTATCTACGCCTGCGTAAAGCATATTCGCCTCCATTGTTATTTTCTTTGATGCTACCGCAGACGCTTTTCATTATGCCGTTTGCTTATTTTATACCCCGTAAGACAGTGAAATTACTTTACTTAAACCTGCCGCCGCGAGCTAGCGAGGCGAATATAGCAAGACTACAGATGATGGCAGCTACCAGAAAGGTATCCTGGTATCCGCCGATGAGGGATAGTCTGGCAATTATTGACGGTGACAGGCCGTTACCGCTTAATTCGGCTGCGTGAAATAACTGGCGGCTGGTGAAAATCGCTCCGGCGATAGCCATGCCGCTGGCATTCCCTATTTGCCGTACCGTATTTAGCATCGCCGAGGCCGTGCCCAGCCTGTCTTTCGGCACCGCACCCATTATCGAACTGTTGTTAGGCGAGAAGAATAACGCTACACCCACACCATAGATTATCAGCCTGGGCAGAATATCAGCATCGCTTGATTCAGCGCCAAGGCCGCTAAGTAAGAAAAGCGCCAGACAGACCAGGGCTGCTCCAGCAGTACATAAAACTCGTGACCCTACCTTGTCCGATAACCAGCCACTAATAGGACCTACTACAATGCTAGCCATGGAGACAGTGGCGAGACGCAGCCCCGTTTCTGCGGCGGAATAGCTAAGCCCGTCAATCAAGTAGAAAGGCAAGAGCAGTATCGGCGCGGATAGGGCAAGTAACAAAATACCGAGGCTGATATTGCCGGTGGAGAAGAGGCGACTTCTGAAGAGATTCAGATCAACCAGGGGATAATCCACTTTCCTTTCCCGCAAAACAAACAAGGTAAGCAAGGTTGCGGACCCGCAGACGAGGATTAATGCCAGTGCCGATGTGAATCCTAACCTCCCCCCGAGATTAAAGAAGAGAATCAAGCAGCAAAGACCGCCAAAAAGAATGGCGGCACCCCAAATATCAAATTTTATATCGACCTTCGGTTTTTTCTGTTCCTTTAAAATTAACCAGCTCATAATCAAGCCAATAATACCAATGGGAACTCTGATGTAAAAGATAGCCCTCCAGTCGAGTGCGTCCAGAAGGAAGCCTCCCAGCGCCGGACCGGCTAATAGACCGATAGAAAACATGGCTCCGTTGATTCCTATCGCTTTGCCTCGCTCACGGTCAGGGAAAGACGACGTAAGAATGGCGATAGACATGGACATCATCATGGCTCCACCCATCCCCTGCAAAACACGAAACAGGATTAATTGGGTTATATCCTGTGCGAAGGAACATAAAATTAAACCCATGGTGAACAATGCCTGGCCCAGTAGATAGATTTTATTCCTGCCATATACATCCCCCATCCTGCCTAGGATGAGCGTGAATCCCGTACTTACCAGGATGTAAACAACGCTCACCCAGAGTACAACGCTGAGCTCGACTTCAAAGACCTTGGTAAGTATGGGAAGGGAAATGTTGACAAAACTCAAGTCAGACGCTTCCATGAAGGTGCCAACGGCTATTGTGATTAATGCCAGCCATTTGTATTTCGTGTTTCTGACTTCTTCCATAGCTAAATATGGTATCCTGTTAATCCTGGTGGCAAATATAGGCTTGATTCATCATATTCTGTCCCTTTTACAGGTTCGGTCAGATAGCTTGCCGGACACTCTGATATGCTTTGATGTATTTACCGGAAAGAGACCGCAGGGTTATTCACAATGACATATATAGGAATATTATCCGGAGTCCACCGACATAACCCTTGACAAGAAATGATACCATTTTTTAAAGAAAGGCACAATATTATATATGGCTAAAAGGGGTCATCGCCTTTTGTTATTGACAAAGGCTGGAGATAGTAATAAACTGAAAACCGATATTTCGATATGGTTTAGTACGTGTTCTGTGTTACCGGTAAGAGTGTGCTGTCACTAGAATCTACGTTATTCTCTCTGTTTTTTCTTGTTCGGAGCATCTTGGTACACAATATAGCATCTGACTTATCTAAATCGATCGGTTATCATACCCACCATTATTGATTTAGCTCAGGAGATACTATAAATAGATTGTGGAGTTAAAATGGTAGAAAAAGAACACGAAGTAGATAAAACTGTGACAATGGGGCTGGGATTGTCGGGTTTTACCATGGGGGCCAACGCGGCAGCAATTGATGTTAAGGATGATAAAATAATCAGAATTAGGCCGCTGCGCTATGACTGGAAGTACAAGCCCGATGAGTTTAATGCCTGGAAGATTGAAGCGCGCGGCAAGGTTTTCCAGCCGATGATGAAATCATTGCTGCCTCCGCACAGTTTGTCTTATAAAAAGCGTGTTTATTCTCCCAATAGGATCATGTATCCGCTAAAGAGAGTTGATTGGGACCCCAAAGGTGAAAGACATACCGAGAACAGGGGAAAGAGCCGTTACGTTAGAATCTCCTGGGATGAGGCGCTGGAGATAATAGCCGGTGAGATAAAGAGGATACAGAGTGAATACGGACCCTACGCTATATTCTGCCAGGCGGATGGGCACGGGGAAACAAAAACCGTGCATAATTCTCACGGTTGCAACGCCCAGCTTCTCAACCTTCTGGGAGGTTTCACGTTACAGGTCAGAAATCCAGGCAGCTGGGAGGGATGGCATTGGGGTGCCAAACATGTCTGGGGTATGGAGCCGGTAGGGCAGATGCATAATCTGACCAATCTTGTTTCTGATATTTCCAAAAATACGGACCTTCTCCTGCACTGGGCGTGTGATGCGGAAACCACCCCCTGGGGATGGGGAGGGCAGATGGCAAGCCGGGTCTGTTACTGGTTCACGGAGCTCGGCATTAAATCGGTATTCGTGTGTCCCGACCTTAACTATTCCGCGGCAGTTCACGCTGATAAGTGGATACCTATCCGGCCTAACACCGATGCTGCCATGCACCTGGCCATAGCTTATGTCTGGATTAGTGAAGACAGCTATGACAAAGAGTATCTGGCGAAGCACTCGGTCGGCTTTGATAAATTCAAGGAATATGTTATGGGAGAGGAGGATGGGATTCCGAAGACACCGAAATGGGCTGAAGAAATAACCGGCGTACCAGCCAGGATAATCAAAGCATTAGCCAGGGAGTGGGCATCTAAGACAACGTCAATATTACACGGCAATGGAGGGCCCTGTATCCGGGGGCCATACGCCACGGAACCCGCCAGGCTGGAGGTATTGCTGATGGCAATGCAGGGGCTGGGAAAGCCGGGGGCAAATCCGGTTAAGATGATTGAGTGGAATGCCGGCTGGGATATGGAAGCATGTCCTTTGCCCAGACCCATCAAGGCTATCAGCCTGTTTGAGGCGGCTCGGGGACGACTTCCTAAAGGGGGGTCAAAACAGTTTATCCCCAAGACCATGGTCCATGAGGCGATTCTTAATCCGCCAATCAGCTGGTACGGCGTCCGTTTGCATGGCCGTGTTGAGGACCAGTTTAAGAAAACAACGTATCCCGTGGAGGGTTACCCAGAAGTACACATGATATGGACTGATTCGCCCTGTTTGATAACGTGTTATAACAATGGCCACCGGCATGCGGATGCGTACCGAAGCCCGAAGATAGAGTTCATTTTAGCCCAGCACCCGTGGTTGGAGAATGATTGCCTGTTTGCCGATATACTGCTGCCGGTCAATACTAAATTTGAGGAAGATGATATCGGGAACGATCTCCATAGCGGGCAGTTCAGCACTCTTATGAATGAAGAAAAGTGCATCGAACCTATCGGAGAGTCCAGGAGCGACTACGAGACGGTGTGTATGATAGCTGAGAAAATGGGTGTGCTGGATGAGTTTACCGAGGGTAAGACTATTGAGGAGTGGATAAAATACGGCTTTGAAACTTCAGGTGTGGCAGATTATATCAGCTACGAGGAATTTAAGGAAAAGGGGTATTACGTCGTGCCCACTGACCCGGAATGGAAGAAATACCGGGGCGGAATGATTGATTTCTATGAGGACCCTGAGAAGAACCCCTTGAGTACCCCTTCTGGAAAGATAGAATTCTATTCGCAAAGGTTGGAAGATAATTTTCCCGATGATAATGAAAGACCGCCGGTACCGCATTATGTCCCTTACGGTGAGTCACATCAGGAAAACCTCTGCTGTGAAATAGCGAAGAAGTATCCTTTGCTGGCAGTGTCCAACCATGGAAGGTGGAGGGTGCATGCCCAGCTTGACGATTGTACGTGGCTGAGGGAGATTCAGACCTGTAAGGTTAAAGGACCGGATGGGTATTATTATGAGCCCATCTGGATAAACCCGGCGGATGCTGCGGAGAGAAATATAAAGAATGGCGATATAGTCAAGGTATACAACGCAAGGGGAGGAATCCTCGGTGGCGCCTACGTGACGGAGAGGATAATGCCGGGCGTAGCGTATTGTGACAAGGGGGCGAGGTATGACCCGATAGTTCCCGGCGAACTGGACAGGGGAGGGGCGATTAACAGTATCTCTCCATATAAAACAACCTCTAAAAATGCGCCAGGGGAGGTCCAGAGCGGCTTTTTGGTCGAGGTAGAGAAAATCGACCTGGGTAAACTGAGAAAGAAGTATCCGGAGGCATTCCAGAGACAGGAACACCCGACCGTTGGGCCGTGCCTGGGTTCTTTCCTCGGGGGTGAACAAAGATGAAGTCTCTTGTTATAGATATTTCCAAGTGTAACGGATGTTACAATTGCCAGATTGCCTGCAAGGACGAGCATGTTGACAACAACTGGTCACCCTATGCCAGACCTCAGCCGGACACCGGCCAGTTCTGGATGAAGGTCACTGATATTGTCCGGGGCAGTGTTCCCAAGGTCAAGATATCTTATATGCACGATATCTGCCAGCACTGTGATGATGCACCGTGTATTACGGCTTGCCAGCAGAATGCGATATACAAGAGGGGTGATGGCATAGTTATCATTGACCCGGAGAAATGCGCCGGAAGCAAGGACTGCATTAAGGCATGTCCGTATGGTGTGATTTACTTCAACGAGGAACTTAATATATCTCAGAAATGCACGATGTGCGCTCATTTGTTGGATAAAGGATGGAAAGACCCCAGATGTGTTGAGGTATGTCCGACGGGTGCCTTGACCTTCGGTGAAGAAGATGACCTGAAAGAATTGATTGATAAGGCTGAGGTATTGCACCCCGAATTTAAAACCAGCCCCAGGATATATTATATAGGCTTGCCCGGAAGGTTTATCGCCGGGGCTATCTATGACCCGGAAGAGGACGAGTGTATTGAGGGCGCAACGGTCACCCTGACCGACATGGAGACTGGTAAAAAATATGTTACCGAAACAGATAATTACGGCGACTTCTGGCTGGAAAAGTTAAATATCGGCACATATTCTTTAATCATAGAAAAAGATGGTTATCGCCTTAAGGAGATAAAATCAATCAGTACGGAAAAAGACGTAAATCTAGGCGACATCGAGCTATATAAATAAACTTAGTTTTTACAGTTGCAGCGGACTATATCCTAAGTGCTATAATGCCTGTGCAGAGCGTTTGCCAGCTGGCAGCTATTATGCTTCCTGGGTAGGTGATGCCAATGAAGCATAGCATCTGAGTGGCGAAAGGACATCCGGGAAATCTTTAGCAATCAGGTTTAAAAATGAACCGGAAAAATAATTAAGGAGGACCTTTAAAATGAGATCTGAAGCTCGTTTCGTTGTTGATACTCATGCTCACATCACCACATTATACCAGCCGGCGGGAGAAAAAAGCCTGGAACTGGCACGCCAGGGGCTCTGGAATGGATTGAATGGGGAGCTCCAGCCGTTTGACAACTCGCCGCTTACACTGTATGACATGGATCGCTACGGCGTTGATATGTGCGTTCTTAAACCAAGCATAGTTGGCACGACCAATGAGATGCAGGCGATGCTGGTGGATAAACATCCGGACAAATTCCGTGCCATGTGCAGTGACCAGAAGCATAAGATAAAAATGTGGCGGGAGGAAGTAGAATACAACCATCAGGAAGCTGTTGATGAGGTGGAGGCAGCTCTGAAGACAGGCAAGTACGTGGGCATCGGTGAGTTTGTTCCCGGCGGTATGCAGTGCCGCCGCAGCAAGAAGCCGGACTATGACCAGAGACTCGCCGAGTTCCGCGACTTCATGGAACTGGCGAAACAGTATGAGGTAACCATAGATTTGCACGAAGGCGCTGTTGGCTATGTCTGGGACGTCAACCAGCTCTATTCCCGGCTGGCCAGGGAGTACCCTGATGTTCCCATCATTTATTGCCATGGCGGTGGACATGAAGAAAGCTCCATCAAGAATTCCTGCCGTGTGGCGGGGCACGCCAGTAATATTTACCTTGAAACCGGTAGCTGGACCGCCGAGCAATATATGATTGCGCTCGATGACCCGAATGTGGGGCCGACGCAGCTCATCTGGGGCCATGATTACGGTAATGTCCCGCAGTATATGACACGCTCTACAGGAAGGAACGCCGCAGCAGCACAGCCGCCTTTCTTTATGAAACGCTGGCCCAAGGTGCCCACCTATCAGACTGACTGGTGGGGCTGGAGCCTGCAACAGATACGAAGACTCAAGGAATGGGTAACGCAGGACGAGATAAATCTCATCTTGGGCGGGAATGCCGCCAGGATATTCAAGCTTCCGGTTCCCTACGAGCGGATGTTCCCCGAGGGGCGACCTGACATCTTCGGTGTTGATTGGGAGAAGTCTATTCCTTTCATCCCCAGGGAACAGGTGCAAAACCCGGACCCCAAACCCTGAAAAATAGGATGTTTGCAGCTTTGAGTTAGCTGGTAGCTGGAAACTGGAAGTAGACAATTAAAGAGGTAATTTATATATAACCTATCGGTTTGCCTGATCAGGCGTGTCTGTTATTTTAAGACAGCATTGTAGTTCGGTTCCACAGGACGCCAGGCTTGATTATGAGGAGAGCTTCGCTGTTATAATTTTCGGCAAAGAAAACCAGGCGAAGAGATATCAATCTGAGCCAGGTTTGTTGAGATTGACAGCCTCATGTGAAACCAGACCTTGAGCCGGCTGCCCGGTATTCAGAAAGCACGGAGGGTAATATGATGGAGGAAGTACCTGAGAAGTCAGAGGAAACGTGCATAAGAGACATTGGTTTTGCCCTGGGCTCAAACATCACTGCCGTTGATGTTAAAGACGGCAAGATTGTCCGCGTCAAGCCATTTCATTTTAACTGGAAATACGACCCGGAGGAATATAATCCGGGGGGTATCTGGAGGATGGAAGCACGTGGGAAGGTTTTTGAGCCGACCAATAAGTCACTGGTATCAACCTTAAGTCTGGCCTACAAGAAGCGTGCTTTATCTCCTAACCGCATTAAGTATCCGTTAAAAAGGGTTGATTGGGACCCCAGTGGTGAAAGACACCCCGAAAACAGGGGCAAGAGCCGTTACGTTAGAATCTCCTGGGATGAAGCCACGGATATAATAGCCAGCGAGATAAAAAGGGTACAGGCGAAATACGGCCCCTATGCGGTAATGCCCATCGGGGGTATGCACGGGGAAACCATGAATATACATCATTGCCACCATAATGCAGAACGGCTCTTCAGCGTTCTTGGAAATTACACCACACACTCCCGGAATGCCGATAGCTGGGAAGGGTGGTACTGGGGCGCAAGACATGTCTGGGGCATGGAGCCAGTCGGCAAGATGAATAATCACGCCAATCTGTTCCCGGATATTGCTCAGAATACTGACATGCTGCTGTTCTGGGGGTGTGACCCGGAGACCACGACCTGGGGGTGGGGCGGACAGCTGGCGAGCCGGCTTTGCTACTGGTTTACTGAGCTTGGTATTAAGAGCGTGTATGTCTGCCCGGACCTTAACTATGGGGCGGCCATTCACGCCGATAAGTGGATTCCCATACTGCCCAATACCGATGCCGCCCTGCATCTGGCCGTTTCCTATGTTTGGATAACCGAAGGCACCTACTATAAAGACTATATCTCCACGCACACGGTTGGATTTGAAAAGTACCGGGATTACGTGCTCGGTAGAGAGGATGGTATTGCCAAGACACCCGAGTGGGCTTCGCCGATAACGGGAATTCCTATCTGGACAATTAAAGCGCTGGCCAGGCAGTGGGCAAAACTGACAACATCTATGGTGCATGGTAACGGAGGTTCTTATATCAGAGGACCTTACTCACATGAACCGGCCAGGCTGGAGGTGCTGAATCTGGCGATGCAGGGATGGGGAAGGCCGGGAGTGAACCAGGCCACTACCATTGAATGGGGGCTGCTGCCTGAAGAGAAGTCACCCCTGCCCAACGCTGTGGTCAGGCCCAACGCCTGGGGCGCAGGTTTTGAGAGACAAACTAGTCAAAGACGGGACAACAAGCAAATCATTGCCAAGACACTGATCGCGGAGGCTATCCTTGAGCATTCACCGGAGAACCCGGTCAGCTGGTACGGCTTGACAGAGGTTCGCAGTAATGTTGAAGACCAGTTCCATAAATACACTTACCCCGTACCCGGAGAAGATGGCGGCACTGAGATACACCTGATATGGAGTGACTGTCCCTGCCATACCGTATGCTGGAATGGTGGTAATAGATTTGTTGAAGCATTGAGAAGCCCGAAGATAGAATGCTTCATAACCCAGCATCCCTGGATGGAGGACGACTGTCTCTATTCAGATATAATTCTACCCTCCAATACCACGTTTGAGGTGGAGGACCTGGGGGCAGATATGATGAGCGGGCAGTTCCACACCATCTTTCACCAGCGGCAATGTATTGAACCGGTAGGGGAGTCAATGAGCAATATGGAATGCGTTGCTGAGGTGGCCAGGAAGCTGGGCGTGTATGAGGAGTTTACCGAGGGCTTGACTATTGAAGAGAGAGTGAGGAAGGGTTTTGACAGATCAGGCGTGCAGGATATGATAAGCTGGGAAGAATTCATTGAAAAGGATTACTATGTGGCTCCCGTTGACCCCAACTGGAAAGACCGGCCGGTTAGTATGGTTGCTTTCTATGAAGACCCGGAGAATAATCCACTGACGACGCCAAGCGGCAAGGTGGAGTTCTACTCCCAGAGGTTAGCCGATAACTTCCCCGATGATAATGAAAGAGGCCCGGTACCCCGCTACGTCGCCGAAGGCCAGACACACCAGGAAAGCCTCTCCTGCGCGAGGGCGGGGAAGTATTCTTTGCTACTGGTCTCAAATCACCCCAGGTGGAGAGTGCATGCGGAGCATGATGATATCTCCTGGCTGAGGGAAATTGAAACCTGCAAGGTTAAAGGCCCCGATGGGTACCTGTACGAGCCGGTCTGGATCCATCCTTCTGATGCGGCGGCAAGAGACATAGTGAATGGCGATGTGGTTAGTCTGTATAATGAGAGAGGCATAGTGCTTGGCGGAGCCTATGTGACCGAAAGAATCATACCCGGAGCAATCTATCAGGATCACGGCGCCAGAGCTGATCCGATAGTGCCGGGGAAGATTGACAGGAGTGGCTCCAATAACCTGATAGCTCCCAATGGTATCGTATCTAAAAATTGCGCCGGGATGGCAACCAGCGGTTTCTTAGTTGAGGTTGAAAAAGCTGACCTGGTAGATTTGAGGGCGAAGTATCCGGAAGCGTTTACCCGAGATTATGACCCTGCCACCGGCTTGCTTTTCGATTCCTGGGTGGAAGGAGAGGATTAGTCCATGAAGGTTTTTATTATCGATTTAGCCAGGTGCAATGGCTGTTACAATTGCCAGATCGTCTGTAAGGACGAGCATGTTGAAAATGACTGGTCTCCCATTGCCAGGCCTCAGCCGGATACAGGGCAATTCTGGATGAAAATGACGCAGGAGACCAGGGGAACCGTTCCCAGGGTCAGGATGTCATATCTGCCTATCCTGTGTATGCACTGCGATAATGCTCCGTGCATTACGGCATGTCCGGTGGAGGGGGGGATTTACCGGAGGCCTGACGGTCTGGTTATTATTGACCCGACTAAGTGCAATGGTTGCGGGCAATGCGTCAATGCCTGCCCGTATGGTTGCATCTACTTTAACGATGATCTCAATATAGCTCAGAAATGTACCGGTTGTGCCCATTTACTGGACAAAGGATGGAAGGAACCCAGGTGTGTTGACGCCTGCATGACTGACGCGATCAAGTTTGGTGAGGAAGATGAACTCAAAGAGCTAATAAGCAAAGCCGAAGTCTTACACCCCGAATATGGCACCAACCCGAGGGTATATTATCTGAACTTGCCCAGGAAGTTTATCGGTGGCACGGTGTATGATCCAGAGGTAAACGAGATTATTGAGGGTGCAACCTGCACCCTTACTGACTCAGCTAACGGTGCTACTTTTACCGCCACCACGGATGGCTTTGGCGATTTCTGGTTTGAAGGACTGGAGACAAGTACCTTCTCCTTGCTGATAGAGTCTGGTGAAAAATCCAAGAAGATAGCCCCAATCCATACCGAAAAGGACGTAAATCTTGGCGACATACCATTAACCTGAGCTTGTTACCCTAGAAATCCGGCGTAGCCATCTTTCTGGCGCGTGGGGTGGGACATATCCCACTCCTTGATAGCGTTGCGCGCAGAAACTTTCGTAACAATGAAGGCCATAGTTTCGTGCCTTCATGTTTAGTTTATTAATGCCCCCCCATTTTCTGATAATTCTGTCTTGACATTATACCACGTATGATATATTCTTCTTTACTACAGTACAACAGTATTATATTTCAATAATGTTACTAATGAGCTGCTGGTTAGTAATATAAGCAAGGGAGGTGAATATGTAACAGAAAATCAGGTAATTTTTAAGGGGTAATAAGGCAGAAGGAGGAGGAAATGCGCAAAGTATTCTTGCTTGTTCTTGCGGTTGTGATGGTAATAGGTCTGGTTATTGGAGGTTGCGCCGAACCAGCTCCAACTCCAACACCAGTTCCTACACCAACTCCCACTCCAACTCCAACTCCAGTTCCTACACCTACACCAACTCCCACTCCAACTCCTACTCCAACTCCTACTCCAACACCAGCACCATCTCCCGGACTGCAACCGAAATTCGGCGGTATTCTCAAGATGTCTACACGTGATTCGGTAACATCATTTGGTGTTCCCCTGAATTTGCGCGGTCAGGCACGACATATCGCGAACTTTGCTCTGGAGAGGGTAGTTCAGCGCAGCGATACTGATCCGAGGGGCTACGAGGGCGTTTTAGCAGAAAGCTATGAGCTGACACCAGATCAAACGGCCTATGTCTTCCATCTGCGGGAAGGAATCAAGTTCACGGATGGTTCTGACTTTAATGCCCAGGCGGTGAAGTGGAACTGGGACCAGGTTCTGGCGCAAAAAGATGTACGGGGAGTTTTCACCAAGGTAGCTTCGTTTGAGGTCGTCGATGATTATACTATCCGCGCCAACCTCATCGAATGGGACAATCTTATCCTGGAAGACTTTCGGCATGAGACGGCTTTCATCATGTCGCCCACTTCCTATGAGCAGCACGGTGAAGAGTGGTGCAATACCCATCCCGTAGGAACCGGCCCGTTCATGCTCAAGGAATTTGTGCCGATGCAGATGCACGAATTCGAGAGGAATCCTGGCTACTGGAATCAGCCGTATCCTTATCTTGACGGACTGGAATTTATACTTATCGCAGACCCGCTAACAGCGATGGCGTCCTTCCTGGCCGGCGAGATTGATGGATTAAATGAAGTACAAATGGAGCTGGCAGAGGATCTGGTAGCCAAGGGGTATAAGCACAAAGAGCTCGTCGTAGGGGGAACCTATTCACTGGAAGTCGCCAGTGGCGTCCCTGAATCTGCCTGGTATGATATCAGGATGAGGCAGGCGCTGGAATATGCCATTGATAAGGAGAAGATCAGTGATGTGTTAGGCGGCGGCTTTACATCAGCCATGTATGAAATCTTGCGAGGTAGTAATGCGTTGGCTAACCCCGGTACCACGCCGCGAAATTATGACCCCGAGAAGGCGAAGCAATTAATGGCCGAGGCTGGCTATGCTGAAGGTCTCCAGTGCAAGTTGTTCATTGAGGAAAAGTTCTACGGAGACCATGTCGTCGCGGTTCAGGCACAGCTGGCTGAAGTTGGCATCGACATAGATATCGATGTTATGCCTGGCCCTGCCTGGATGCAGGAAAGATTCCGGCGGCAGACCGGTGATGAACTGAGGTGGGACCGCACCCGCGGCCGTCCCAGCGATCTTGGCATACTCTTCTACGCACACACTGATTTCGCCAGTACGTCTATTAATTACCCGGGGACCAGAAGACCTCCAGAATTTGAAGAACTCCTTGCTGCGGCGAAGAAGGAGCTGGATCCTGCCAAGCGGTTAGAGATGATAGGACAGATGGAAAAGATACTGTACGACGATGTCTTCCTGGTGCCCATTAATAATGTCCCCGACATTGAATTCATAACCCCGGATCTGAAATGGGATCCTGATGTCGATGAAAACATGTGGTGGGAAGCCGGAGACCGACAGACACGTATGGAGATTTGCTGGTTAGACAGGTAAAATAAGAAGATATTCAAAAGAAAATGCGTGGCCGGTTTGAAACTTGCCACGCATTTTCTTTTGAAGTAATATTAGCTAATTAATGCTGCGTTTACTGGTTTCAGCGTATGCGGTGCATGCCTTAAGTACATGATAGGGATACTTTAGTCTTATTTGGCTATAGGTAAAAAATAACCGGGTAAAATCGACGGAGGTGGAATAAATTGGCAGAGTATCAAGAACTGATAATGGGCCGCTTGTCGGAGTGGCCGTACCCGATACGTTATGGTGTGGAGACCGAGGTTACTGCTGATGTACTGGTTATCGGCGGTGGAATTGCCGGCTGCCAGGCTGCCGTGAATGCTGCAAAAAGGGGGGTGAAGGTAGCTATTGTTGATAAGTCAGCGATAGTCAGAAGCGGTACTGCGGGAACAGGGATTGATCACTGGGGCATGCCCTGCACCAACCCGGATTGCAAAATCAGTCCTGACGAGATGATGGAAAGCGGCGGCCAGGTAGATGCCGGTGATTATGCCTTTGACCATTGCAGCTACATCTGCTGTAATGAAAGCTGGGATGCCCTCCTTGACCTTGAGCAGATGGGGTTACAGTTCCGGGATGTAGATGATGAATTTGCCGGCGCTCCTTTCCGAGGGGAAAAGACCGGGGCGCTATTTGCCTTTGACTATGTGAACTGCCATACGGTACGCCTCCGTGAGGGATACAAACTGAAACCGGTTTTACATGAGGAATGTAAGCGGCTGGGAGTGGAACTTTATGAGCATATCATGGTGACCAGACTGCTTACGGAAGGAGGAAGGCAGGGCGCCAGAGTAACCGGCGCCACCGGTGTTAACAATCGTACGGGAGAGTTCTACCTTTTCAAAGCAAAAGCCTTTATAATGGCAACCGCCGGTTGTACCGGTCTCTGGATGTTCTCCACCGAGCTTGCCGGTACCTCCGGTGAGCACGCTGACCCCAACTGTACCGGAGATGGTCATGCCATGGCCTGGCAGGCTGGAGCCGAGTTCACCTTGATGGAGAGAAGTTATAGAGTATCGGGCTCATTTCGGCCTCCGGCTTATGGGGCCGGTAATGCTCATAATACCTGGTTCCCCTGCACCATAGTTGATGCCAACGGAAAAGAAGTCCCCTGGATTGACCGGGATGGTAGAGTCCTGAAAACAGTTGAAGAGCGTACCCGTCCGGCACTAGGGCAAAAATTCTTTCAGCATCACGGGCCACAGAGTCCCTATGATATCCGTGGGCCTTTCCTTATTCCGGACTTGGATGAGCGTATCGCCAAAGGGGAATACGTTCTGCCCTTGTATGCGGATTTGCCCAGCATGCCGGAGCATGAACGAAGGGCGATCTTCGGTCTGATGGTAGGTACGGAGGGTAAGACCCGTATACCGGTGTATGGTGCCTGTACCAGGGCCGGTTTTGATCCGGACAAAGATATGCTGCAAGCGAATGTTATGCCTCCCGATGGGTATCAGACTGGCGATTGGTGGCAGGCATGGAGAATGGGCCCTCGCCAGTGGCGCGGAGGTGGCGGCCGCTTTGTGGTTGACTGGGACCTCAGAAGCAACCTGGAAGGATTATATGCTGCGGGGTCACTGGTCGTGGGTGGGGGGACCGCCGGGGCTGCTACCACGGGAAGATATGCCGGCAGAAAGGCGGCTGATTATGCCCGGACTGCCACTGAAGCAGCCATTGATAGGAAACAGGTGGATGAAGAGAAGTACCGTGTTTATGCTGCGGTGAACCGCAAGGGTGATATCGGGTGGAAAGAGTTGTGGGCCGGGGTCTGCCGTATCATGCAGGACTACTGCGGTGAGACCCGCAATGAGGAGACATTAGAGATCGGGCTGTGGTGGCTCAATAGCATCCGGGAGAGTGAAGCGGCGCGGACTTATGTCAGGAATCCGCATGAACTGGTGCGTTTTCTGCAAATTCTATCACGTATCACAGTGGGAGAAATGGTAATGTACGCATCGCTGGTCCGGAGAGCGAGCAGCGACCAGCTGAATTTCAAGAGGCTGGATTATCCCCAGGTAGACCCGCCGGAATGGGACAAGTTTGTCACTATCAGACTGGAAAACAACGAGGTTAAGGAAGGGGCAATGCCCTGGAAATACTGGCTCAAGCCACCATATGCGCCGACATTGAAAGAGAACTACCAGCAATACTGTGGGCTTTAGAGCGATTTAAGCTAATATGCTTTACTGAGAACAAAAGAGGTTGGAACAGAATAACGCTCTGTGGAACCTGTCATTCAGGTTTAACCGCGCTGGCCAGATAACTACTGCTGTTATCAGCTATGTTTATATCCTTAAACCCCGCCGCTGACAGCAACCGGTACATTTCTTCATCTTCAGGTATAAGGTCATTGCAGACTTCAGGTATCTGGCGATGGATATCATTTATTGCCGTCCGGCTTGAAGTATGACAGATGAACAGCAGGCCACCATTTTTAAGCACACGTCTGGCTTCACGGAGCGACTTTAGCTTGTCCCGGAAATGTGGAAAACTGGAATAGCAAATTACAGCATCAAAGGTGCCCTCGCTGAGCCGGGTGTCAGCGATGTCTGCACAAAGATATTCGATATTTCCCGGAAAGCGCTTGGCCTTAAGCTTCTTCAACATTTCTTCGGCAATATCCAGGCAGACAAGCCTCCCCTTTGGCCCGATTTTCTCTAAAATGAAAGGAGCAAACACGCCGGTACCTGTGCCCACATCCAGCACCGTAAAACCTGGCTCTATGGCTAAACGCCCCGCCATATCCGTCAGTTTGCCGGTATCCTTCTCGGCGATAGTTTCGTCCCAGATTGCTGCCTTTGCATTAAAATATGCCTTAAGCACTATGTCTCCTCCGTTACTGGTTTTTGTTGCCACCGCTTCACTCTCCTTTTGGGTGAGAAGACAGCCGCTATCATGAAGATCACCGAGGAAGTAACCACGATGGTTGCCCCACTCGGAATATCAAAAAGATAGGAAAAGAGCAGCCCTGCCCACCCGGAGACAACGCCAAACACTGCGGAAAGCAGGAACATCTTTTTCATGCTGTAGGTCAACTGGTAGGCGGCTGCCGCCGGATTGAGAATCAGGCTGAAGATAAGGAGCCCGCCGATAGAGCGCAGTGTTGCCGTTATCGTTGCCCCGGTTAAGAACAGTATGCCATAAAGCACAAAGGTGGCCGGGATGCCTACCGAAATAGCCATATCACGATGAAACACGGTTGCCTGTACTTCTTTGTAGAACAGGAACACCAGCCCGACTGTCAAAAAAGCCACTATTCCTAACAGCATAATATCAGCCCTGGTGTTGGTGAGAATACTACCCCATAATAACTCCAGAGCTCCTGATTTGGTGCCGGGCATCAGTCCCATGAAGAGGAAAGCCAACCCCAGCATGAGAGAAAATATAACCCCTACTGAAGTCTCCGGGTTAAGCTCTCCCCGGTCAGCGAGAGGGCCGATTATAGCCGCAACAAGAATGCTGAGGCCGAAGGCACCGAGCAACGGGTTAAAGCCAAGCCACAGCCCGAGCAAAGCTCCGGCAAAGGCAGCGTGTGCCATGCACACCCCGATGAAGGGCATATGCATCAGCACCACAAAAACGCCAATAGTAGCACAGGCAATACCACCCAGAAACGCGGCCAGGATGGCATTCTGCATAAACTGATATCCGAAAATGGAGAACTCCATGATCAGGGCTCCTCTGCCTTAGATTAGAACAGCTTCCTGTCGCCTTTTTTTAACTTCGGCAATTGGTATATCGTAGAGCTGGCTGAGATTGTCATCAGTGATTATAAGGTCAGGGGAGCCTTCACACCAGATGAGTCCTTCCTTCATCAGCACAGCGCGGTCACAGGCAACGGGGAGGGAACTGAGATCATGGGTAACGAACAGGGTAGTCAGCTTATGCGTGATGTGAATTACCTTCACTAACTCTAAAAGTTCTGTCTTTGCCCGCCAGTCGAGTGCGGCAGTTGGCTCATCGAGCAAGAACACATCCGGTTCCTGGGCCAAGCAGCGGGCTATCGCCACTCGCTGCTGCTCACCGCCGGAAAGGTGGCCGATGGGACGCCGGGCAAGGTGATCCATGCCAACCAGTCCCAGCGCTTTGTCCACAATCTCCCAATCATGCTGGTCAGGCCGCTTGAGCAAACCTAAAAGCCCGTAGCGCCCGATCATCACCACGTCACGCACATTCATCGGCATCCGGGGGTCTATGTTCTGTGCCTGGGCTACATAGCCCACTTTCTTACGCAGCGCATGACCGTTGCCCGCGGTGAGATTATGCCCCAGTACCCGGACACTACCGCTCAACAATTTACCCAGTCCATTGACCAGAGTAAGAATTGTGGTCTTCCCGGCGCCATTAGGGCCAATTATACCGACAAATTCTCCGGATTTGATACCGATCGACACGCCCCTCAGCGCGACATCCTCCCGGTAAGAAACTACGGCATTATCAATTTCAATAAGCAGTTCTTTCATGTTTGTTACCCGCCGTTTTGGTCTGCTAATGACTCTATTATCAGCTTTACATTGTGGTCTATGGCCTTTTCCCAGGTATCGGTGTTATCAAAGCCGCCGGGGAAATTGGAAAGGATTATTCTGGTACAACCGAGTTCTTCGGCAAGCCCGGCTCCGGCATCCTGGCCGCTCTGCATATTGTCAATAATCAGGCTGACATTTTCCTCTCTGCCCTTGTCCACCAGTTCCTTGACCACCTGTGGGGTCAGTGAATCCGGGCGTCCGTAGGTGGTCACGATATTGAGGCCTGCCCATTTGAGAAATGCAGCCTGCATACTAGAGCAAATAACATTAACATTGGCAAGGTTTTCCCTGGTCAATCTACTCTGTATCTCAGCGGCCTTAGCCTCAATTATATCTTTGTATTTGGTTGCAGAGGTTTGATAAGCGCTGCTATTCTCAGCATCTAACTGAGACAAGGCGGCAGCTACTCCATCGGTTGCCTCTTGCTGGACTGAGGGTACCATCCAGTTGCTCTGAGGGTTACTTGGTATATCAAGCGAAATCACAGTAAGGTCTGGGTTGTTGGCGGAGTCGATTAGCTCCTGAGAAAACATCTCCCCCTGCCAGCCACCCAGCAGAAAGAGGTCAGCATCAGCCAGTTTCTGAATATCACCGGGCTTAACGTCAAAATGCCCCGGGCACTGTGCCGGGGGAATGATGTTGACGACATCAACCAAGTCACCACCAACTCGCTCCACTATTTGAGAGATCAGCGATATGCTGGTAACCACCTTGAGCTTGGCTGTGTCACTGGTTGAACAACCGCTGAATGGAATAATGAGGAGACAAAGTACGGTAACAAGACTGATAAGCACGGAGAGTTTTTTCATAAATTCGGTGCTCCTTTCTAAATTGCTGGTAAGGTTCTACTTGCAACTGGTTGCATCTTGATTGTAAAAAAAAATATATAAACACTATTTCGCTGGTTGCACTTTTTGCTGGCAGTTACGGCACAGACCGGGTATTACCATGTGGTGAAGGTCAGCATGGAAACCAAACTTGCTCTCCAGAGTTCTTTCTATGGAAGAGAACAGGTCTTCATCACAATCAATAGTTTTACCACAGGAACGGCAGACTGCGTGATGGTGATGTCCTTCTTCGGCATGGTGGTAAACATGCCTGCCACTAATCTCACTTCTAAACACGCAATCCAGACCTTCAAGAAGTTCCAGCGTCCGGTAGATGGTTGACTTGTTAACACCGGGCACCCTGGTCTGGACATACTCGATAATTTCCTCAGCGGTGAGGTGCCCCTCAGAATCATGGATGATTTCCAGAATGAGCCTCCGTTGCGGGGTTAGCTTCAGGCCTTTCTCTTTTAATGTTATAGTACAACTCATTGCTAATGCACCTGGTTGCAATTATAATTCATTTGAAATCACCTGTCAACAGCCGGCGGTTATCCGCGGACAAGATTATTAACCAGTGGCAAAGCTAAACGGCGCTCTGCCTGCCTAAATTAATAACATTTACGATTAGCTTGATGAGCATTACCAGTATTCCGATGACCAGGCCAATGGCGATGATGATTAAAACTATGGTTACCAGAGGCGGCAGTACATTGGCGACACTTGCGTTGGGGATGGCGCTGAAATCAAAGGGAAATATGGAGAGTAACGTCAGTACTGTGGCCACACCAAAGAGATTCAGCAAGACAAGAACACTCTGCCGGAGTATGTACCGGTCATAGATAATCAGGAAAACATAACCGATTACGGACAGGATCAGGGTTGTCATCAGGATTGGCAGCCAGCCGAAATAGCCGCTGGTAAGCAACGGGATTTTCGTCCAGGTGGTAACATCACCCGATGTTACCGGGTGGTAATAGGCTATGTACTGGTGGTAGAAGGAGAAGAAGACCAGTAAAATGATACTCCAGATAACAGCCCAGACAGAAGCGGCTATTCGGGTACTCCTGGAGTCAGAAAAATAGTCTTCCATTCGTCTCTTGACTCTCTCAGGCTGGCCTTCGGCCCGGGGCGTTTCGGGCGGTCTTTCCGGTGCAGCGGCTCTCTCCTCTCCGGCACCTGCCGGCTTCCCGGCCACTTTGTCAGCAGCCGGCAACACGCCCTCGGCGATATCACCGGCTACAGGAACTTTGTATAACTCGCCTTGATAAGCCTTGACCATCAGGACCACCCATAGAATGAAAGCAAAGATTCCGATAACCGCCCTGAAAAATATGCCGATAAAAGGTATCCAGCCGATCAGGGCACTGGCGATGGTGAGTATCCCGAACACAATGATTGATTGGATGGCGTGATATCGCACAAACCTGCTTTTATGTTCGATAATGAGAAAGATAATACCGGTAATCCAGGTGCCCAGATAGCAGAGTAGCCCGGCAACATTTGGCTTCAGTCCCGTGGTTAAATCACCTTCGGCCATTTCTTGCTGTGGCTCTGCTTCAATTCGCGCTTTCTCTTCCTCGTAGATCTTTCTCCGTTCTTCTGGTGAGAGTCCCACACGTCACCTCCTTGCCATCAGGACATTTACTTTCCCAGCGCTTTTAATGGCGGTTAATCTTTGCTGCCGGAATCAGTGGTGCCGTCATCCGTTTTGAAGCGATCGGCGACACTCTTACCGAACTCCTGAGCAGCCTTGCCTACATCTCTAAACTTCTGCCGTACCTCCTCGTCCTTGAAACGGCTGGCAAACGCTTCTGCTGAGGCTGTAGCACTTTCCCCGAATTCCCTGGCCTTCTCCTTTAGCTGCGGGTCGTTAAATATTTCACTCATGGCGTTGCCAAAGGCTTTAAACATCTCGGCAAATGATTCGGCGGCTTTTTTCTTCTCTGTAGTTTCCTCCGATGACATGCTGCCCTCCTTATATACTTATTAGCTATTTTATCAGCATTTTAAGAGCTTTTTATCACTTTGTAAATCCATTATTTAATTATTAAAGACATGCTTAATTTGCTTGACTGATAGAACGTGACGTAATAAACTTAAACTGTGCATCAAGGTTAGAAATGAGCACCCGTATCGATTCAGAAAAATCATTTCACCTCTTGAAGCGTGTCACCATCACGAAGTACTTTTCAGAATATAATTTTGTTTGGTAGGTGATTGAAATGACGAAAAGGGTTAGTTTACCGCTAGATGATGAGATTGTAGCCGATTTGAAAGCTGGCGACGAGGTTTTGCTCACCGGCGTTATTTACGTGGGCCGTGACTCTGCCCATAAGCGGCTGGTTGAGACTTTAGAGCAAGGCAAGCCTCTGCCGTTTGATGTCAGGGGGCAGACAGTATATTATATGGGCCCATCTCCAGCCAAACCGGGAAAACCAATCGGCTCCGCCGGGCCAACCACCAGCGGGCGTATGGATGTATATACTCCCCCCTTGCTGGCTGCCGGACTGAAGGGAATGATTGGCAAGGGAATGCGTTCCTCAGATGTGAAAGACGCGCTAAAGGAGTATAAAGCCGTTTATCTTGCCGCTATTGGTGGGGCGGGCGCACTTATTTCCGATAGTATTAAAAAAGCGGAAGTAGTGGCCTATGAGGAACTGGGCCCCGAGGCAGTGCGGCGCCTTGAGGTTGAAAATTTTCCGGCTGTCGTCGTCAATGACATGCATGGTGGGGACCTCTATGAACAGGGAAAAGCGCAATACCGAAAAACAAAGGCAGTCTGATAAACATTAAGCTAAAGGTAACTCCGGTTGAGTAAATATGACTACATCATAGTTGGTAGCGGTATTGCCGGGCTTTATACTGCTTTGCTGGCCAGGGAGCAGGGTAGTGTCCTCATTATGACGAAAGGCAGTATCGACGACTGCAATACCAAACACGCACAGGGAGGTATTGCGGCGGCGATTGGCAGTGACGATTCTCAGGAGCTTCACCTGCGGGATACCATGGTTGCCGGAGATAACTTGTGTGACGAAGATGCGGTGCGCATACTGGTCAACGAGGCTCCTGCCCGAATTACCGAACTGGTTAATTTTGGGGTTCCCTTTGACACCCTTGACGGTAAAATAGCCCTGACCATGGAAGCGGCGCACAGTGTGCCCAGAATCTTACATGCCGGGGGTGATGCCACCGGTGAGCATATTGAAGTCACTCTGAGCAAGAGGGTACGCTCTTCACGGATATCAGTACTGGAAAACTTCCTGGCTACCGAGATCCTGGTGGATGAGGGGCGGGTCAGAGGAGTAAAAGCTTTTGATTGCCGTACCGGCTCCATTGAGGAATTTGGTTGCAGCTATCTGGTGCTGGCTACTGGTGGCGCCGGGCAGCTGTACAAGTTCAACACAAATTCTGACGTTGCCACTGGAGACGGTATCGCTCTTGCCTTTAACGCTGGTGCTGAGATAGTTGACCTTGAGTTTTTTCAGTTCCACCCCACCGCCCTGCGTTTACCCGGCGTGCCACCGTTCCTGATCACGGAGGCAGTCAGGGGCGAGGGAGGAGTTCTGCGCAACGTCGAGGGCTACCGTTTCATGCCTGACTATACTCCAGATGGTGACCTGGCGCCACGGGACGTGGTAACCCGCAGCATTATTTATGAAATGGAGAAAATGGGTTCCGACCGGGTCTTCATTGACGTCACTCATTTATCACCGCAGGTTGTTACCACTCGTTTCCCGAATATTTATCGCTTCTGCCAGGAACACGGTCTGGATATTACCAAAGGCTTAATACCGGTGGCACCGGCGGCTCACTATATGATGGGTGGCATCAGGGTGAATACCTGGTGTGAGACCAACATTACCGGCTTGTTTGCTACCGGTGAGACCGCCTGTACCAAAGTCCACGGAGCCAATAGGCTGGCTTCAAATTCCCTCCTGGAAGCGATCGTCTTTAGCAATAGAATCATTGCCCGGACAAGTAAGAAAACGGGACTACCGCCTGTTGAGACTGAAGGCCCCCCAAAACGTTATTCACTGAGTCAGCGGCAGCCGCTCAGAAATGTACCTTTGGCCAGCCTTTCCCGGTTACAGCAGCTCCTCTGGGATGATGTGGGAATTATCCGTAGTCAGAAAGGACTGACTGGGGCAGCTGATATTCTGGCTAGCTGGCAGCAGTCCTTACCCGTACCAACTGACCGGCCTTCCTATGAGCTGAGCAACCTGATATTAACCGGAAGGTTAGTAACTGAGGCAGCCTTGCTCAGGGAGGAGAGCCGCGGAGCCCATTTCCGTTCTGATTTTCCCCGGAGCTCACCGGAGTGGCAGCGCCACCTCACCTTTGCCCGTTTTAGCCAGCGGTGATGGGACTACTTCTAGGTGTGGCTCTGCTGGGGGACATTCAGTCATCTCTTCCTGCGCAATCTACCTGAGACCAGTATCTTAGCCGCTTTTGCTGCGGGCAATGAAAAACCGAACTTGAGGAGTGGGGGAATCAACTGGACCGGCAGCAGTCTTACCTTGCCCCGGGCGGTGCCTTCGAGAACGAGTTCATCACGGAAAGAGGGCCGTAAATTTATCTTGTGAGGAAAAGGGAAGCGGAGAAAGGGAATAACCGGCCCAATGAAAGCAAATACGAGCCCGGTATCAGCCGGGTCTCCCAGCCCTATATCTAAGTCTACTACCAGATTCCTCGCACCGAAGCTGCTAAGCACATCCCAGATTAAATCTTTGGTATTTTTCAGTAGACCCTTAATACGTATTATTTTGAATAAAGTACTGGCTTTCCTCCAGCCAGCCCTTCTTTTTTGGGGGACAACCTCCTTTTTCTTTGGGGTAGTCTCCTTTTTCTCTACGGGTTCTTCCCTGTCTGTGGTCATCTCCTTTTTGACCAGGCCAAAGAACCAGGAGATTTGCATCCGCAGCCTTGGCTTGCCGTAAATATCCGTATTGAGCGCTATATTGAGCGGCACACAGAGGACAATGATTAATAATGCCGCCAGGCAACCTAGCACTATAGCGGCGGTCAATTGTTTTTACTCCTCCTTCTTCCGTTGCTCCCACATTTCGATGATTCTTTCTATTATGTGGGGGACCGTCTCTCCCATCTTTTCAAAGGCGCTAGCCATACTCCCCATAATCGCCTCGATTCTTACCTCGTCTTTCTTGATAATAACCACAGCTACTGGCTTTACCCAGGCTCCACCACCAGTGCCACCCCCGGTGCCTTCGCCCTGTCTCTTAACTTCACCCCTGCCTGAACCGCCACCGGCGCCGAAACCAAAACCGGCGGATATCAACGGAATCAGTGTCGTGTCTTGTACGTTTATCGGCTCACCGACCACGGTTTTGGTGCTCAAAACCTTTTCAATTTCCCCAAGTGTTGTTTTGACCAGGCTGGCTACTTCTTCCATAATAATACACCTCCCATTGGAATTATTATGCTGCCTTCTGCCTAATGCAGACTCCTTCTAGAAAGAATGGTAACACCGGAAATTAAATGAGTCAATAACAGGAATTTTATTCCAAAAAAGGATTGACCAAACGGAATAAATGGTTTACACTTAGCATATGTTTTACCCGCTTGCTGGTGGCTTTAACGTTGATAGCCGAGGAGGATACTGCCGGTTGACAGGTAAGTTGATGAGGAAATGGCTTACCTGGTATTCTATGATTTGTGCAGAAACTTGCCGGTGCCCGGTAACTTGAGTTAAGCACTGAACGCGGGTGATTCGGAACTGTTCTATTTTACTTACCTACTTCTCGTTGCTCTCTTAAGTGGTATCTGGCATAGTAGCTTACTTACGAGCTTGAGTAGTAAAGTAGTAGGAGTTTAGTGAAGCGTGATTAAGGAGGAGGGGGAAAATGACGGACAAGTATAACTTGCTGCGTGCGCAACTGGAGAGTGAACGGGCACGTTTGATAGATGAGAGTGAGCAATTACAAGCCAGTGTTTCTACCTCTGATGAGAGGCGGGAGGGTAGCCCCTTTGGTAAAAGGGAAGAGGAAGCAACCGAAGCTCTGGAGCTGGAGAAGCGATTGGCTCTGGAGAGACGCTTGCGCGAGGAATTGTCTGGAGTGGAACACGCCTTGAAGAAATTCGAGGAAGGAACCTACGGCTTATGCGATAACTGTGGTCAGCCCATTGACCCGGCTCGTTTGGAAGCGCTGCCGCAGGCGAGTCTATGCTTGAATTGTAAGGCGCAACAGGCAAAGAATGCAAAGATCAAGCCGCCTTCAGGATAAGTGGCAGAATGCGGTCTTTTTTCTTATCGGCTTAGTTATTGTAGTTGCTGACCAGCTCAGTAAGGCCTGGATAAAGACCAATCTAGCCAGCGGGGAGTCACTCTTAGATACCGGGTTTTTCCGGATAACGCACGTTCATAATACCGGTGCCGCCTTCGGCATATTTCAAGACCACTCCCTGATGCTGACTATCATTGGCATAATCGGTGTTATCGCCATTCTAATCTGTTCTCGCTTTTCGAGCAGTTCGGTGCCTGTCCTCCGTAGTTGGTTGGGCAGGATCGCTCTGGGACTGGTTCTGGGTGGCACGGTGGGAAATCTGATTGACCGGCTTCATCAGGGATATGTTACTGATTTTATTGATTTTCGTTTCTGGCCAGCCTTCAATGTTGCGGATGCCGCGGTAACTGTCGGTGTTATTATTTTGGCTTGTTCCCTTCTGCGCCTGGCACTATCCTCGAAAAGCTAGGGTATGGATAAAGTCTATAATTTTTTGGCGGACAGGGCAGGCATGCGTCTGGATAAGTTTGTTGGCGAATGGTGCCCCGAACTATCACGAACTCACGCGCAAAAATTGATTGCCGATGGCTATATCACGGTAAACAATCAGTCTGCCAGACCGTCACTTAAGCTAAATCCCGGCGATAAGATAAGCGTTATTATACCTCCCCCCCCACCCAGCCATCTGGTCCCGGAGGCAATACCGCTGAGTATTTTCTATGAGGATGATGACCTTATGGTAATTGACAAGCCAGCCGGACTTACCGTTCACCCGGCACCGGGACACCCCACCCATACCCTGGTTAATGCTGTCCTGGCTCACTTTCCCGATCTGGCGGATATCGGCGATTCACCGCGGCCAGGCATAGTGCATCGACTTGACAAAGATACTTCGGGGTTGGTACTGGTGGCGAAGAACCGGGTGGCACAGGCTAATCTGTCAAGCCAGTTTAAGTCGCATTCGGTACTAAAGGTGTATCAGGCGCTGGTGAAAGGAAAGCTCTCACCGGAGCGGGGTGTTATCGAGGCAGCGTTAGGGCGTAGCCCCCGGAACCGAAAACAGATGGCAGTAGTCTCGCGGGGCAGGGAAGCCCGCACTGAATACCGGGTAATCAGGTATATTGGCGACTATACCCTGCTCGAAGTCTTACTGGAGACCGGCCGCACCCATCAGATACGGGTTCACCTGTCGGCTATCGGTTATCCGGTAGTCGGTGATGTTACGTACGGTGGTAAATCTCCCCACTTGTCACGCCAGTTTTTGCACGCCTGCCGGCTCGGCTTCAGCCTGCCGTCCACCGGTGAATATGTGGAATTTGAATCAGAACTGCCTGCGGATTTAAAGCGGGCGCTGATAGATATCGCCTAGTATCTTGGCAGGCGTAATGATAGAATGGTTAAAACGGACTGAATGAGAGGACCTGGCATGACTAAACCAATCAGAACGCGCTTTGCCCCCAGTCCCACCGGTTTCCCCCACGTAGGTAATATCCGCACAGCACTTTTTGCCTGGTTATTTGCCCGGCATAATGGTGGCAGCTTCGTTGTCCGCATTGAAGATACGGATGTCGCCCGCAGTGTGGAAGGCGCCGTGGAGGCTATCCTCGGCGGGCTAAAGTGGCTGGGGATGGACTGGGATGAGGGGCCGGAGGTGGGGGGCAAATACGAGCCTTATTATCAGTCACGGCGTCTTGAGCTTTACCGGGGGGCAGCCGAAAGTCTCGTTGCGCAGGGTAATGCCTATTACTGCTACTGTTCGCCGCAACGGCTTGAGGAAATGCGGGCGGAGCAGGCGAGACGCAAGCAGCCACCGGGCTATGACCGGCGCTGCCGCGAGCTAAGCCAGCGGGAAAGAGCGCAAAATGAGGCTGAGGGTATCATTCCGGTGGTTCGTTTCAAAACACCTCTTGAGGGTGAAACCAGCTATCAGGATTTAATCTGGGGTGAGGTAAACTTTACCAACAGCACTATTGATGACTTCATCTTGCTTAAGTCAGATGGTTACCCAACCTATCACCTGGCTAATGTCGTCGATGACAATGCTATGGAAATCAGCCATGTAATCCGCGCCGAAGAGTGGATATCCAGTACGCCGCGCCATATTCTTCTCTACCAGGCGCTGGGGCTGGAGCTGCCACAGTTTGCCCATCTGCCGATGATACTGGGCTCTGACCGCGCTAAATTGAGCAAGAGGCATGGTGCCGTGTCAATTACCGATTATCAGGAATCTGGCTACCTTGCGGAAGCCATGTTTAACTTCCTGACGTTGCTGGGCTGGTCTCTGGATGATAAGACGGAGATTATGTCCCGCCAGGAGATTATCAACAATTTTTCCCTGGAACGCATCAGTAAAACAGCCGCTATCTTTAATCATGAAAAGCTGGAATGGATGAACGGGGTCTATATCCGCAGCCTGGAACCGGAGGATCTGGTGCAGCGCTCTCTCCCCTTTCTGGACAAAGGACTGCCGGCCACTGCGGCACGGCCGTTATCCGTTGATTATATCAGACAGATAATACCGCTGATTCAGGAGCGTGCCCGGACTCTGGCCGAGGTGCCGCAACTGGCGGAATACTTCTTTATTACCGAGCTTGAATATGATACCAGCCTGCTCATCGGCAAGAAAATGGACAGGGAATCTGCCAGCCGGGCCCTTGAGGTGGCTAAAACCAAGCTAGGGCAGTTAGCCAGCTTTGATGCCGGCGCGCTGGAAGCCGTACTCAGACCGCTGGCTGAGGAACTGGGATTGAAAACAGGCCAGCTCTTCGGTGTGCTGAGGACGGCTGTTACCGGCCGGACGGCGGCGCCGCCCCTGTTTCAGACGATGGCAGTGCTGGGCAAGGAATGTTGCCTGAAGCGGATTGCGGCGGCGCTGGACAAATTACATCAAATGTAAATAGCCAAATATTGGCCAGAGAGAATGCCGGCAGGGGTTACTTGACATAATATATTAGGGCTGGTTCATATGCTAAAGTCTAAAAAACAGACTATCAAAAACTGGCTTGTCGTTCTGGTATTGTTGCTGGATGATGCGGCGGCGCTGGCTCTGGTGTTTCTGGTGCTGTGGTTTCTTCGCATAAGAATTCCGCTGTGGGTAGGTATTTTCCTCGGTCTGCTACTGGGTGCTTTAATCTTTATTATTCACAGGGTGGTTATCCCCACTTTCCAGAAGGAGCAGGTGACTGGAGCCGAGGGGATGGTGGGTCTTGAGGGTGAAGTTATCAAGCCACTGACACCGGTTGGGGTTGTCCGGGTAGCGGGGGAATACTGGAAGGCAAAGTCAATTAATGGTTCTGCGGCAGAGGGTGAGGCTGTAGAGATTCTGGGAGTAAACAGGCTTAGCTTAGAGGTTAGGCGTAAGGAACAGCAGTGAGCACCGGGGTAGAAATCATTGAACCGGCTTATCTTGACTTGTATCGTTCCGGTGAATTGCAGCGCCGTGCTGATAGACTTGAGGCGCGGTTAGCTTCCTGTGATATCTGCCCCAGAGAATGCGGCGTGGACCGTCTGGCGGATGAGCGGGGATTCTGCCACTCGGCTCATCTACCGATAGTGGCTTCGTTTTGTGCCCACTATGGTGAGGAGCCGGTTTTGTCCGGAAGCACGGGCTCAGGGACGATATTCTTCGGCAACTGCAATCTAAGATGTGTTTACTGCCAGAACTATCAGATCAGCCAGGATTATCAGGCGCAGCAGCATAACGAGATTGATATTCAGACCCTGGTCAGGCAAATGCTCTACCTTCAGGACAAGAGACTCTGCCACAATATCAACTTCGTTTCCCCCTCGCATTTTGTGCCGCAGATAGTGCGCGCAGTACTGGAAGCGGTGCCAATGGGATTGAGACTGCCGTTGGTCTACAACACCAGTAGCTACGACTCTCTGAAAACACTAGCGGAACTTGACGGCATAATAAGCATTTACCTGGCTGATTTGAGGTATGGCTCCAATAAGTGGGGCGAGAAGCTCTCACAGGTTACGGACTATGTGGACAGGGCGCGGGCATCCATCAAGGAGATGTACCGGCAGGTCGGCAATCTGGTAGTTGACAATGCTGGCATTGCGCAAAGGGGGCTGATTATTCGCCACCTGGTTCTTCCCAACAGGCTGGCTGGTAGCAAGGCTTCTTTAACCTGGCTGGCTAAAGAGATCTCGCCGGAAGTGGCCGTCGGGATAATGTCGCAATACTATCCGGCTCACCGTGCCCTCCAGATGCCGCTACTTTCCCGGAGGATTACGAGGGATGAATATGCCGAGGTTGTCCGGCTGGTAAACGAGCTGAGTATGGTGAACGGCTGGTTGCAGGATATGGGAGCCTCAGATAGCTATTTGCCTGATTTCAGACGCGAAGACGGCCCTTTTCAAGAAAAGCAATGAGGGTGAAAGCTAACGGTCTTATTTTCTTTTACGCTTTACAAAGCCAAAGCAGACTTTTTTACCGTTAGGCTTGCTGTCTTTCTTATTTACGTTTTCAATAAAAGTCTTCAGGTCAGTAGCAGATTTATCACTCATAATGGCTTCCTTCTTACAGCCTCGATAATTTACCACTCATTTTACCATAAACCTTGGTACCGAGCCAAGTTAGCGCTTTTTAATTGACCTTCGCCGGTGAGCCGTCTACAATAGACGGGAGACATCTAAGGAGAGTGACCTATGGAGCGAATCTGGGCGCCCTGGCGCATACAGTACATACGGCAGGAAAAACCGGAGGGGTGTATACTGTGTGACGAGCCGGGGGAGGATAATGACGCTGCCAATTATATCCTCTACCGGGGAGAGAAAAACTTCATTATATTAAATAGCTATCCCTACAATCCCGGCCACCTGATGGTGGCCCCTTACCGGCATGCGGCTGACCTGACTGAGCTAACGGAAGAGGAACGGCATGAGCATTTTGAGATGGTCAGCCGGGCTGTCCAGGTGCTGAGGCAGGTATTTTCCCCGGCAGGTTTTAACGTCGGGGCGAATATCGGCAAGGTAGCTGGCGCCGGTTTGGAGGGTCATTTTCATACCCACATCGTGCCGCGCTGGCAGGGGGATACCAACCTCATGCCGGTGCTGAGCGATGTCAGGGTAATTCCGGAGGCTCTGGCGGACACTTACCAGAAGCTGAAGGCAGCCTTAGAGTGAAGTAAGCCGGTCGGCTTGAGGAGATTATCTGGCACTCTCCGCCAGGTCCTGCCGGCTGGTCATGGCGGCGGCTGTTTCCAGGAAATCCTTAAGAGAAGCACTGCTGTCTCTGAGTTGCCTTAACTCCGTTCCGATGGGACTGATGGAAGTCGGGCTATCAGCATAAGCTCCGTGAAAGGCAAAATAAGCCTGATTCAATTTTCTGAGGTGATAGCCATTTTCCGCAAGGTACTGGCGCTTTTGTTCCATGAATTCTTCAGCCTGCTCAATTTCTCCCTGCTCCAAATATACATCAACAGCTTTCCTGATTTCCCTCATCTCGCCGTTAAAATCAAACCCCGCAGCGGTCGCTTCCGGCTGTGCCTCTTTCTGGTCATAGTATTTTTGATAGACAATAGCGCTGATCTCCTTACCTACCATGCTGGCTACGGTCTCGTTCATGGTGGCGATATCGTAGTTACGGGAAATACCGGTTAAATCCAGCAGGTATCTAAAGCCCAGAGGCTTGAAAGCCAGATACTTATGTACCCATTCCTCTCCGGCAGTATCAAGGGTAAACTTGAGGTCCCCCCTATTAGTGATGAAGCTGGGAAAGGTGGCAATGCCGCCAAGTTTTACCACCAGCGAAGACACGTTTGATTCCTCAACCTTGTTTTCAATACTCTCCATTTCCTCAATAGTGAGATCCTGCCGCAGTGTTATTTCACGCATGCTCTCTATCCTGTCCCGGGGTGAAACCACCAGCAGGTGAGGAGGGTCTTCGATTAATAAACTCGGAGGCGGGAAGATAACTTTTAGCCTGAGGTATTTTTCTACAGGGTTGAAGATACCCTGTTCGGTAAGGGCTTCCTGTATCTGCCGTTCCAGCGTGGTTTCGACACCTGTCTTCAGCGAGCTTATCTGTGTTTGCAATCGGTCTAGTTCAGCTTCCAGTGAATCAAGGTCACCCGGCTGGTTACCTGACTTAATCGAGTCTATTTCTGCTTCCAGTCTCTTGAGACGCCCCAAAGTTGTAAAATAGCTGGTTACTGCATCAATATCGTCGGCGGAAGTGTCATTCCTGCAGATGACTGATTTTATAGCGTAAAACTCCCAGTTGATGAAGCTAAACCGATATGGCCTAGTAATGCTGCTCAGGCGTTTATTAAAGCTTTGGTCAGGAGCGCAACCCCCGCCGAACGAACCGACCAATAATAGAACCGTCATTAGAACCAGTCCTGCTTTTAACTGTCCCCTGTTCAATTGAATACCTTTTTCGATAGCCCTACTTCAATGTTATAATAATGCTGTAGTCAGTAGATGTAAAATATACGTGGGAAATGTTGATGAAAGATTACTACAAGATTCTGGGTGTTCCGGAGAGCGCCAGCCAGGGAGATATCAGGCAAGCCTTCAGAAAACTTGCCTTCAAGTATCACCCGGATACCAACCCCGGTAACGAGAAGCAAGCCGAGGAGAAATTCAAGGAGATAAATGAGGCATATGGCGTGCTGGGGGATAAGGAGAAACGGCACCATTATGACTTGGCCCGGAAAGGTCAGTTTACCGGTATCGGCTATGACCGTGCCTATCAGGGTTTCAATTTTTCCCAGCAGGACATATTCCGGGATATCTTTTCCAACCGGGCAATGGTTGATGAGTTGAACCGGATGTTTGCCCGGGCCGGACTCAGGTTTGACCAGGATTTCCTTAACCGTACCTTTTTCTCGGGCAGGGGCATTATCTTCCAGGCCTTTACCGCTCCGGGCAGTGCCAGCAGCCGGACAGCCAGCCAGGATTATCCTTACCCGGCTGCTTACCGGCCGGGGTTGATTGAGAGGTGGCTCGTAAAAATTGCGACTAAAATTGGCGGGTTTCTCCTTAAATCGTTATTCGGTCTCCAGGGCGGTGGCAGGTCCGCGCCAGATCTTGACCATCACGTTGACTTTGAGCTGTCTCCGTCTGAGGCAGCCGCGGGAGGGGAAAAGCTAGTAAACTATCAGCGTAATGGACAATCCAGGAAATTGATGGTTAAAGTACCGGCAGGGGTCAAGCAAGGAACGAAAATCAGGCTTAAGGGAATGGGTATGGTGGCCAATGGCAAAGCCGGAAATCTCTACTTGCATATCAGGATTAAAGACTGACTGGAACCGTCTAATCCATTCTGGTGACAGCCCTGGCTAAATCCCAGGCATATTCATAAAGGTGCAGGCCCTTGCTGGAGGCAATTATCTCTCCGTCCTCAACTCCTATCTCGCCGGCCATGTATTCCTTCAAGAGCTGGATTGCCGCTAGATTCGACGGAAAGCCGGCCCATAAGTCCCAGGAGCGAAAGTAGATGACGAAGTTCAGTTTACCGTCGCGTATTCTGGTATCAATGGCTCTCAGGCAGGGAGGGTCAGAGAGGTATATGGAGTGACTGTCCCCGACAGCCATAAACGCCTGGTTTGTGTTATGCCCATCTTCACGGTACATCCGGATTACCTCGTCTATCTGGCTCTCCAGATACTGGCCATAGGTATATTGCTCTTCCTCACCCTTATGCGCCGTCATCAAATAGGGCAGGTAGCTCTCAATATAATCCATTGTGCTGGGTGGCGGCACTCCCTGTGGCACGTCCGGCACCAGTGGCTTCGTTGCCGGGTACTGAACATGAATAACGGCAAAGTCCATCTCCTTACGGCGCTGACCGGCGTAGCTCCCGCGTTCAATCCGGTACTCATATCCCTCGGTCAGGATTTTGCCAAGGCAGAGGAACCAGGCTTCAGAGAGGTCTCTGGCTTCAATTACAGAAATTATCATAAATATAGTCCTTTATAGTGCGCGGAGAAACTCCGGGCGGAGCTGTGAGTCATCCTTTTTGGCCAGAACATCATTGAGCAGTTTTAATACCTCTGTTTTTTGTTCCGGCAGTTGAGCCTTTATGGGTAGATAGTTTGAGGCATGGTTGGCGGTAAAGAAGCAGTGAGTAAAATCAGCGTTTTCAATAATAATCTTTAGTTCCGCCAGGGATTGCAGCGGTGATATTAATGAGAATTTGCCCTCCTGCCAATCACGGTAAAGAGGAGTTCCGGGAACAAGCATTACTGTCAGGGCTCCGGCAAAGTCAGGGTCAATATCGGTAAGTATCTGGCCGGTTGCCCGGGCGTGCTTTTCACTGCCCTTCACACCACCCAGGCCCAGTATCACCGTAACTGAAGTGGTAATTCCCGCCTCTTTTAGCTTCCTGCCGGCTTCAACTAGCTGGTCATAGGTAGCTCCCTTGTTAATTCTTTCCAGCACGTCTTCATCGCCGCTCTCAACACCGAGATAAGCGATTTTAAGCCCCAGCCTGTTCAGCTCTTTGAGTTCAGCAACTCTTTTAATCAGGGCGGAGCGGGGGCTGGCATAAGTGCCCACTCTTTCCAGGTGAGGGAAGCTTTCCTGAAGATGCTTTAGTATTTCGGTTAGCATACGCTGGGGACAAATCAGGGCGTCTCCATTTTCTAGGAATACCCGCCTGACATATTCTCCATGACGCTGGGCAAAAAGGTCAATATCCTGTTTAACATCATCTGTTTGCCTGATGCGGAATTTGGTACCCAGGTAGCTGCCGCAAAAAGTGCACTTATTATGGGAGCAGCCGATGGTTAGCGGGAGCAGGAAGCTGTTGGCCTCGCTCGGGGGCCTGATTACTACCATATTGTCATTCATACTGAAGTTATCGTCTCCTCTTAAAGATAGACAGAAATCTGTCCTCATATTCCTCAAAGACATTCCAGCGGTCAAGCTCCATTTTTAACTCTTGCGGTTCACGTTCCCCCTTGATTACCTGCTGGAAAAACTCCTCTATGCGCAATCTGGCGTCAGACGGCAGTCCGCTGGAATCCATGTCCAGCAGCCCTCTGGTACCCAGTTGCGTTAGGTTGGTCTGTAGAGAGCTTCTGGTTATCTCATAAATGAATTTCATCAGCGAAACATCCCAGAGTTCGTCCTCTCCCTTGATAATCGAGGCCAGCGGGTCACCACGCCGTTCAATATCTTCGTTTATTCTGTTGACTACAGTCATCAAACTGTCAGAGACGATGTTGAGTCCTTCCGGCTCATTGCGGTAAGTGTAGAAAAGGCCAGGAGCATCAGGCCCGTGCACATTGATAAGCGTGGAAAAATATCTCTTAGCTTCCTGACTGAATCCCTCCAGGCGGGATAGATAGTAGGGCGTAACAATGCGTGGCTTCTCGGCGATGACGCGGCCTTCCCTGATCACTGTCTCATTCGTGCTCTCGTCCATCAGTTCGGAGTAAGCTGGTTCCGTCAACAGGTAATAGTGGACATTGGTCATCCCGAAGCTGGACAAGCTCTGCTTGGGCGGCCTCAATATCTCGGTAGACCTGGCGGCATATTCAATTCTATCGTCGTTACTGGTCACTGGTTTCTCTCGCTGGGTGCCTTCACCGGTAATATTAATCTAAGGTATATTCAAAAGCTCCTGTTTATATTCGTCCAGGTAGGACAGGTATTGGTCATCCATCTGATTTTTAAGTTTTTGCCATTCTTCTTGAAATTGCGGTTGATTTTCCACGTTTATATTAGCCATATTAACCGGAATCGAGTTACCCATTTGCTGTTGCAGTGCCTGTTGCACCTTGGCGGTAAAGTCAGACTTAAGTGTCTCGTAGGCCTGTTTGCGCTGCTGGTCACCCTGGCTGGAGTAATGTTCGAAAAGGCGTCTTATCTGGCTGAACACGTTTTCTACTGCGGCCTTATCACCCTTCAGTGTCTTAAAACCATCCATAGCTCGCTTGTTAAGCTGTTTAATGTGATCGTTCTTGGGCAGGTCAATATTTCTGATGAGAACAGCTTGCACACCCGAGATGACATAACTCTTTACTTTTTCATCGTAGCGGCTCAGCTCAGCGGTCAGATTACAATCGCCCCTGGTATAAGTTGCGGCAATTTTTTCACCTTCCGGGTAATACTTCCAGTTTAGCCGCTCCTCTTCGGTAACCTCGCCCAAACTGGCTATCTTTTCATCAGCTATTTCCCGGGCACTTTTAATATAACCCATCTGAGCCCTCCCGACGTTTCATTTGATTTCGGCTGTACCATATATACTATTATACAATATATAGCTCGTTGATTTAAGGGGATGCAGATATTGTCCTTCCGCGCAGTATTTATCGGCAGGGTGGGGTATGGCTCGGATTAAACTGTTGAGGAAATATAACCGGCTAATTTTTCTTACTGGAATGCTTGATATGCCTGTAGATGTAAAAGGCAATCAGAATGATAATCAAGGCAATAAATAAGGGGTCAAAGGGGCGCATGGCATTTCGCAGCTGCTCCCAGTGCTCACCGAGGAGATATCCGCCATAGGCCAGCCCTGCACTCCAGAGAAAGGAGCCAGCAAAGGTGTAAAGAATAAACCCGACCATGTGCATTCTGGCAATCCCCGCGGGCAAACTGATAAAGGTGCGCACTACCGGCAACAGACGTGAGATAAACACTGACCAGTTACCCTTCTTATCGAACCAGCGGTCCGCCAGGTCAAGGTCATGCTGCGAAATCAGGAGATAACGGCCATATTTATTCAGGAACGGGCGCCCGCCCCATATGCCTACCCCATAGGCAATGAGTGAGCCGATAGTATTGCCCAAAGCCCCATAGATGCCTGCGACCAGTATATAGGTAACCGGCAGTGATTGCTTCTTGATAAGCATCCAGCCAGCCAGCGGCATGATGAGTTCGCTGGGCAAGGGGATACAGGCGCTCTCTATAGCCATGAGAGCCACCACGCCGGGCCATTGTATCAAATCGTAAGTGGCAGCGATGAAGTCAAGCAGTTGTTGTTCTACAAGATGCACTCCGGCAGTGTAGCAAACAGTTATTACCGGCGTCAAATTAACTGATGTCTTATAAAGGATGGTAGCTTGACAACCATTTCACCGCATTGTTAGTATGAAGATAAGTTTGCTGCTCAATAAGTGATATGCCACGAATACTGGATAGCATAGACGGCCCATCCGATTTAAAGAGACTGAGCCAGAAGGAACTCAGTCAGCTGGCAGTTGAGATCAGGCATGAGCTGGTCACCACGGTGATTACCAACGGCGGTCACCTGGCTTCTAATCTGGGGGTTGTTGAGCTTACTATTGCCTTGCACCGGGTATTTGACAGCCCGAAGGATAAGATTATCTGGGATGTCGGGCATCAGGGTTACGTTCACAAGTTGCTTACCGGACGCCGTGACCGTTTCTTCTCGCTGCGCCAGGAAGGTGGTCTATCCGGCTTCACCAGCCGTAGTGAGAGCCAGCATGACCCCTTTGGCGCCGGTCATGCCAGCACCTCAATTTCAGCGGCACTGGGTATGACCATTGCCCGTGACCTTGCCAAAGAAAAATATGAAGTGATTGCGGTTATCGGTGATGGTGCCATAACTGCCGGCATGTCCTTCGAGGCATTTAATCAGGTAGGGCATCTGGGTTCTAAACTCATCGTGGTGCTCAATGATAACGGCATGTCAATTTCTCCCACCGTTGGGGCGTTAGCCAAGATATTAAACAAAGTACGGTTTGACCCTTGGTACTATGAAGCTAAAGAGATGGGCCGCCAGATTCTTACCTCGCTACCCATGGGTAATCGGCTCTGGGAAGCAGGCCAGCAAGCCAAGGGCAGATTTAAAGGACTGGTTATGCCGACCACGCTCTGGGAAGAATTAGGTTTTGCCTATATCGGGCCGGTTGACGGACATAATATTGCTGACCTGAAAACAGCGCTGACCCAGGCGCGGGACTATCATTTGAAGCCCACTTTCGTTCATGTCCTGACCACCAAGGGTAAAGGCTATCAACCTGCGGAGAGTAATGCGGTCTATTTTCACGGTGTGCCGGCCAAGAGCGAGGGTAACAAAAAAGCACCCAATTATAGTGAGGTATTTGCCCAGACGATATTGCAACTGGCACGGGAGAACCCCAGGCTGGTGACTATTACTCCGGCCATGCCGGAAGGGAATTGCCTGAGTATTGTTGCCGCTGAGTTTCCCAAACGGGTATTCGATGTGGGCATTTGTGAACAGCATGCGGTTACCTTTGCCGCCGGGCTGGCGACGCAGGGCTTCATCCCGGTGGTAGCTATCTACTCTACCTTTCTACAACGCGCGTTTGACCAGATTATCCACGATGTTTGTCTTCAGGATTTGCCCGTTACCTTTGCCATTGACCGGGGCGGTATCGTTGGCGATGATGGCAAGACACACCAGGGAACCTTTGACCTTTCTTACCTGACCTTGATTCCCGGACTGGTTGTAGCTGCGCCCAAGGATGAAAACGAGTTGCAGCACCTGCTTTATACGGCCGTAAAATCCGGAAAGGCCATGGCGGTCAGGTACCCGCGTGGTTCAGGGCTGGGAGTAGAGCTGGATACGGAACTGCATCAAATTCCCATAGGTAAAGGAGAGGTAATCAGGGAGGGAGAGGATGTTGTCATACTGGCGATCGGCGTTACTGTGGCTCCGGCCCTGGAAGCTGCGGCGGAACTGGCGGCAAACGGGATTGAGGCTACAGTGGTTAATGCCCGTTTTGCCAAGCCACTTGATGAAGTGCTTATAACCAGTTTGGCCGGTAGTATCAAGAGGGTTATTACCGTTGAGGAGAACACACTGAGTGGCGGTTTTGGCAGCAGCATTGCTGCGCTTATTCAAAAATCACGCCTTGATGATGTTCAGTTGAAGAGCATTGGTATACCTGATGAGTTTGTCGAGCAAGGCAGTCAGGCTGTTCTTCGCGCCAGGTATTGCCTGGATGCCGAAGGAATTGCCCGTCAGGTTTTATCTATGTTTCTTGAGCACGCTTCCTCTCCACCATTGCAATCCGGGGAAAGAGTGACCACTAACTAGTACTCGCCGTACTTTTTCTTGAGGTGAAGGGAGAAGAATGGTGGCAAGCGAGTTCATAATGTATGCACTGTATATCAGGGGTTGTGACCGTGCCTGGCGGAGAGGGATAAAACAAGTATCAGAGCTAACCTCTGACAATTCGTATCTGAAAGAGCTATTATCTTCTGGAGTAGTTAATGAATAAGATGACGGTAAGGGATATAGAAACAACCGGCAAAAGAGTCCTGATCCGGGTTGATTTCAATGTCCCTCTGGATGAAAAAACAGGCAAAATCACCGATGATAGCCGCATTACGGCTGCGCTACCTACTCTCCGCTATCTTATCGAGCAAGGAGCCAGGGTTATAATAATTTCGCACCTGGGGCGGCCCAGGGGGAAAGTAGTTGACGAGATGAGATTAGCACCGGTTGCCCGGCGCCTGTCTCAAATTCTGGGAGTAAAAGTAGCGGTTACCAGGGATAGCATCGGGCCGGAAGCAGAGCAGGCAGCGGCCAAACTGGGTAATGGCGATATTATACTTATGGAAAACATACGCTTCCATCCTGAGGAGGAAGAAGGGGACGTGTCCTTTGCGCAGGCGTTAGCCAGAATGGGTGACATCTTCGTTAATGATGCCTTCGGTACTTCGCACCGGGCGCATGCTTCCGTATCCGTTATTGCCGGCTATCTACCGTCGGTGGCGGGGTTGTTGCTGGAGAAGGAAATAAATACCCTAGGTAGCCTTCTGGAGAACCCGGCTCATCCCTTCTGTGCGCTGCTTGGCGGTGCTAAAGTAAGCGATAAAGTGGGCATGATAGAAAACATTATGGGTAAGGTAGATTGCCTGCTGGTTGGCGGCGGTATGGCCGCTACTTTCCTTAAAGCCAAGTCCTATGAAGTGGGGCTGTCTTTAGTGGAAGCCGACAGATTGGAAACGGCACGGAGTTTAATTGCCGAAGCCGGCCAGTGCGGGGTAAAACTGCTGTTGCCGGTGGATGTCGTGGTTGCCAGTGAAATCAGTTCCGGCGCTAGGGCTGAGACCATATCTATAGAAAGCGTGCCCCCGGACAAGATGATTTTAGATATCGGGCCACAGACCGTGGCACATTTCAGTAAAGAACTGCGGGGTAGCAGGACGGTGTTCTGGAATGGTCCCTTAGGTATCTATGAAATACCGCAGTTTGCGGAGGGAACCAGAGCTATGGCCAAACTTCTGGCCAGTATTGAGGCGACTACTATCATCGGGGGGGGCTCAACCGGCGAGATAGTTAATGAAATGGGTCTTGCCGATAAAATGACCTTTACTTCTACCGGAGGAGGTGCTTCCCTGAACTTTCTCAGCGGGAAAAAGCTACCCGGTGTTGAGGCGCTGCTGGACAAAGGGGCTAAAATATAACATAGGTAAAATGGTGAATAACCTTGAGTTAATCAGAGAGCTGGCTTGGTCTTCACCCTCCAAGATAATGTTAGTGGTGATTGATGGATTGGGTGGGTTACCTGATTCAGTAACCGGGAAAACCGAGCTGGAGACAGCCAGAACCCCCAATCTTGACCGGCTGGCTGCCCGGGGTATCTGCGGGTTTACCGAACCGATAGCACCCGGCATAACGCCCGGCAGTGCTCCGGGTCATCTGGCCCTATTTGGCTATGACCCGGTAGCATGTAACATCGGGCGGGGCGTACTGGAGGCGATTGGTATCGGTTATCACCTGCAACCGGGGGATATGGCAACTCGTGGCAATTTCTGCACCATTGATAATGCGGGGCTGGTTACCGACCGCAGGGCAGGGCGTATTGCCACGGAAAAGTGTGCCGAGCTCTGCCAGTTGCTGGATGGTAAGGTTATCGACGGTGTACGGGTTACGGTACTCCCGGTCAAAGAACACCGTCTGGTGGCTGTATTTCAGGGGGACAATCTTGCCCCTGATCTCACTGATTCAGACCCACAACGGACGGGGATAGCACCATACCCGGTGAAGGCACTTAGGCCGGAAGCCGACAGGACAGCCGGTATCGTCAATAAATTCATTGCCGGGGCCAGTGAGATTCTGGCCGATCATCGCCCGGCGAATATGGTGCTGCTGCGCGGCTTTTCACAGCAACCGGACCTTTCCACCATGCAGGAAGTCTATAAGCTTAAGCCGGTGGCTATCGCCAGCTATCCGATGTATCGGGGACTGGCCAGGCTGGTCGGCATGGAAATTCTGGAGACAGGGACTACCATTGAAGACGAAGTGGCGACGTTAAAGCAGTGCTATGCTGACCATGACTTCTTCTTCTTGCATATCAAGGGTACTGATAGCGCCGGGGAAGATGGTGACTTTGAACGCAAGGTTAAGGTTCTGGAGCAGGTTGATAAGATACTACCTGAGATAACCGGACTTGAGCCAGAGGTCATTATTATTGCTGGTGACCACTCAACTCCGGCTATGCTCAAGAGCCACAGCTGGCATCCGGTGCCGGTTCTTCTGGTTTCTCAATGGTGCCGCACCGATAAAGTAAGCGAGTTTTCGGAATCAGCCTGCCTTTACGGGGGTCTGGGAAAGATCCCGGCAACGCAGATTATGCCGCTGGCAATGGCTAATGCCTTGAAATTAACTAAATTCGGCGCCTAGGAGTTTGAAATGCGTGTTCCGATGATTGCCGGTAACTGGAAGATGAACACCTCAGTCAGTGAAGCTGTCGAGCTGGTAAAAACAATGCTGGGGGAACTGGATAGAATTGATAATGTGGAAAAGGTGCTTTGCCCGCCCTTCGTTTCTCTGGTTACCATCAAAGAACTGATTACAGGTAGCTCAATAAGACTGGGAGCGCAGAACGTGTTCTATGAAGAAAAGGGGGCTTACACCGGTGAGGTATCTCCCTTAATGTTAGCCGGGCTGTGTGATTATGCTATCATCGGGCATTCCGAGCGCCGACAGTATTTCAACGAGACTGATGATATAGTCAACAGGAAGATTAGTTCGGTGTTGAAATATAGCCTGAAACCTATTCTCTGTATCGGGGAGAGGTTGGAAGAGAATGAAGCAGGTGAGACGAAAGCAGTGATAACCCGGCAGGTCAGGACAGCTCTGGCTGGCATAGACAGTATAGATAGCCTGGTTATTGCTTATGAACCGGTGTGGGCTATTGGCACGGGCAGGGCAGCTACCGGCGAACAGGCCAATGAGACTATATCGCTTATTCGCCATAATATCTCTGCCTTATACGGTGACGAGGTTGCTCAGGAGCTGCGTATCTTATATGGCGGCAGTGTCACTGCTGCCAATATTGCTGAGTTTACTCAGCAGGCAGAGATTGATGGTGCTCTGGTCGGCGGTGCCAGTTTGAAAGCGGATGATTTTCTACAGATAGTTCAGCAAACTTCATTAACTAGAGGCTCTGCCTAAAAATTGAAGCACCTGGTAGCTATAGTTGGCCCCACCGGTACCGGGAAAAGTCAGCTAGCCATCCGCCTGGCACAGAAGTTTCATGGAGAGATCGTTAATGCCGATAGCCGGCAGATATACCGTTATCTGGACATCGGCACTGCCACGCCTGGCATTAAGGACACGTCCCTGGTGCCACACCATTTGCTTAATATCATTAATCCCGATGATGATTTTAGTCTGTCTCAGTATCAGGAGCTGGCTTACCAGCACATTGAAGACATTCTCCAGCGCGGTAGACTACCCTTTCTGGCTGGCGGTAGCGGTCAGTATGTATGGTCGGTACTGGAGGGCTGGAAGATACCGCAGGTACCGCCTGACCCTGAATTCCGGCAGCGACTGGAGAAAAAGGCAGCCATTGACGGAGCTGGCCAGCTTTATCAGGAGCTTCTGAGCGTTGATCCCGAAGCAGCCCGCTATGTTGACCGACGTAATGTACGGCGTGTTATCAGGGCTCTGGAGGTTCATGCAAAAACCAGCATCCCTTTTTCCCGAATGCGCCATAGAGAAGCGCCGCCTTTTATTAGCTTCATAGTTGGATTGACTACAGACCGGGCTGAACTATATCACCGGCTCGACCAGAGGGTTGAAGATATGATGGCGCAGGGACTGGTGGCGGAGGTGGAAAAATTAGCCAATATGGGGTATGATTTTAACTTGCCGGCTATGTCCAGCATAAGCTACCGGCAAATAGGCCAGTACCTCAGGGGTGAGTTGAGCCTGGCAGCGGCTGTTCAGCAAATCAAGCTGGAAACACACCGGTATGTCCGGCGGCAATATAACTGGTTCAGTTTAAAAGATGACCGGATACACTGGTTTGATTTACGTAGTGATCCTGATACAGAGATTGAGACGGCTTTGACTGAGGCCTTAAACAGTGAGAATATTGATTGAGGGAGTGAAATAGAGAATGAATTTTACCAAGCTACATGGTGCCGGCAATGATTACGTTCTGATCGAAGCCGGTAACAGGCAGCAGGACTGGCCACGTTTAGCGATAGAAGTGTGTGACCGGCATTACGGCATTGGCGCTGACAGTTTGTTAGTGCTGTTACCATCGGATAAAGCTGAGTTTGGCATGCGCATTTTTGATGCTGATGGTTCCGAGGCCGAAGCCTGTGGCAATGGCATCAGATGCCTGACCAGATACGTCTTTGAAAGAGGACTCATTCCTGCCAGGACTAACCGGATATCAGTTGAAACAATTGCTGGTGTCAGGAACCTCAAGCTTAGCAGAAAGGAGAACCAGCTGATTGGCATTCAGGCTGGTATGGGCAAGCCAGAGTTTGGCGCTGATAATATTCCGGTAAGCATCAAGCAGGGCGAGGGTAAAGTAGTTGACATAAAGTCCATGCTGAGTTATTCTGTAATTATTGACGGTATCGAAGTCAATTTAAACCTGGTTTCTATGGGAAATCCCCACGCTGTTTATTTTTGGGATAGACCGGTTGATGAGTTCCCCTTGCCGCAGATAGGACCAAAGGTAGAAAAACTGGCAATATTTCCCAATAGAACTAACTTTGAGGTAGCCAGGGTAATTAACCGTCGGCAGGTAGAACTCCGCACCTGGGAGCGGGGAGTGGGGGAGACATTGGCCTGCGGCAGCGGCGCCTGCGCAGTAACTGTAGCTGCTCAACTCTACGGCTATGTTGATAGTAAGGTTGAGGTAAAGGTAAAGGGCGGAGTTTTGCAGGTGGAATGGGATGGGTACGGGGAAGTGCAGCTTGAGGGGCCCGCGAAAATAGTATTTACCGGCGAATGGCCGGAGAGGGTGTAAATAATGAAGCTATCAAGACGATTGGAAAATCTGCCACCTTATCTCTTTGTAGAAATTAGCAAGAAGATTGCGGAAAAGAAGGCTAAAGGCGAGGAGGTAATCAGCTTTGCCATCGGTGACCCGGATATTCCCACACCGGCATATATTATTGACCGGCTTTGCCAGTCAGCGCGGGAACCGGCCAATCACCGCTATCCGGAGAGCGAGGGGCTGCCGGAGTTACGCCGGGCCATTGCTGGTTGGTATGAGTGGCGTTTCGGTGTATCTCTTGATGCCGATCAGGAGGTGTTGCCATTGATCGGCTCTAAGGAAGGCATCGCTCACATTGCCTTCTGCCTCGTTGACCCAGGTGATACCGCCTTGATTCCTGACCCGGGCTATCCGGTTTACTCGGTAAGTGTCATGCTTGCCGGAGGCCGTCCTTACTACCTGCCGCTTAGAGAGGAAGATAACTTCTTGCCCGGTTTCAGTAATATTCCTGACCGTGTTCTGGATAAAACCAGGCTCCTGTGGATTAACTATCCCAATAACCCCACCGGCGCGGTTGCTGAACTTGAATTTTTTGAGAAAGTGGTCAGTTTCGCCAGGCAGCACAACATTGTCGTCTGCCACGACGGGCCATACTCTGAAATTGCTTTTGATGGTTACCGGCCGGTTAGCCTGATGCAGGTGGAGGGGGCCCGGGAAGTAGGTGTGGAGTTCCATTCTCTTTCCAAAAGCTATAACATGACCGGCTGGCGGATCGGGATGGTGGTGGGAAATGCGGAGACAGTCAAGGCTCTGCGTACGTTGAAATCAAATATGGATTCGGGAATCCCGCAGGCCATTCAATACGCAGCGATTGAAGCCCTGACCAAATCCCAGGAATGCTCACAGGAGCACAGCGCTATTTACCAGAAGCGGCGTGACCTGATCGTTGAAGTGTTGAACAATATCGGTCTTGAAGCCAGACCGCCCAAAGCAAGCCTTTATGTCTGGGCTAAAGTGCCTGAAGGTTATAATTCTATGGACTTCACCACTGATTTACTTGACCAGGTAGGTGTGGCGGTTACGCCGGGGACGGGCTACGGTAAGAATGGCGAAGGCTACGTACGATTGTCCCTGACGATACCGGATGCAGCGCTGGTGAAAGGTCTATCAAGGTTGGCTGGCTGGCGTAATACCAGACGGCTAACTACAAAAAATAAGTTGACATAATAATTCAGGGGGTAAAATCGCTAATACCGTAGCTGTAACCACCACAAAGCTGGAACGGGCGCTGCTGGTAGCTGTAGCGGCGAAAGGGGCCGGAGACCGGGCGGCTGCCGCGGTCTCCATTAAAGAGTTAGCGCAATTGGCCAGGACAGCAGGGGCGCGGGTGGCAGGTGAATTCATCCAGCAGCTCCACGCACTCAGTAAAACTTATTATATTGGTAAGGGAAAGCTTGAAGAACTTATTGCGCTGAAGGAAAGCCTTGACTATAACGTGGTGATTTTTGATGACGAGCTTTCCCCGTTGCAGCAGCGCAATCTGGAAAATGCGTTCCAGGTAAAGGTTATTGATCGTGTGGCGCTGATTCTGGATATATTCTCCCGGCGGGCCAGAACACATGAAGGGCGCTTACAGGTTGAGCTGGCACAGTACCAGTATTTGTTGCCTCGTCTTGCCGGCCAGTGGAGTCACCTGGAAAGATTAGGGGGTGGCATCGGCACCAGAGGCCCCGGTGAATCACAGCTTGAGACCGACCGCCGCCTCATACGTCAAAAGATACACCGCCTTAAAAGTCAGATTGAGGAAGTAAGGAAACACCGGCGTTTGTATCGCCAGAAAAGGCGAAAAACAGGCATCCCTGTCATAGCTTTAGTTGGCTACACCAATGCTGGTAAGAGCACTTTGATCAATGCCCTCTGCCGGGCGGACGTTTTCACCGAGGATAAGCTCTTCGCCACCCTTGACCCGACTACCCGGCGTCTGGTTCTTCCTGATGGAAGCACAGCGCTGGTTACGGATACGGTAGGCTTTATCCGTAAGCTGCCTCCGGTGATTGTTACTGCCTTCCGGGCCACCCTGGAGGAACTCAGTGAAGCCAGCCTGCTACTGCATATAGTTGACCTGTCCTCTACCGATGCCGCGGATCAGTGTCAGACTGTAGAGGATATTCTTCAGGAACTTGACCTTCAGGAAAAACCCAGAATCACAGTACTGAATAAAATCGACCTTGTGCTAAACGGAAGTATTGACCAGTACGAACCAACCAGCTTAAATGGTTTATGCAAGCAGACTTGTTTTAAAGGGGAAAACATACTCCTTATCTCTGCGGAAAAAAGATGGGGATTGAGCAACCTGATGGAACTAATCAGCATAACCATAAAGAATATGGAGTAACGCCCTGAAATCAAAATCTAGGCCAGTTAAATTCTTTTTTAATGGTTTGGTATTAACGAGAACTGATTTTTTAATATAACTTGCTCATTCTGCTGTTAGCCAGAGTATCCTCAGAGAGATAATACTTATTATCCTCCGTGGCCCGTATTATATTACTACTCATCAGTACTTGAAGGGCAACTGGTTTATAATCACGAAAGCTGAACATATTTAACATATTGCGCGGAGAAGCCAAGCCCAATTCCTCAATGCTCTTGGCCTGTCTGGCCTCAATTGCGCCTTGCTGCCGAAAGATTCGCAGTACTTTTTTGATGGCCCGGCCAACTAAAAACCGGGGAATAAAAAATACCCCCAGCAATAAAAGGATAAAAATAATGATTATAAAAATAATGTTATTCATTTCAGCAAGAATTATATAAATTAACAGCCAGTGATAAAATAGTTAACATAAAAGCTATATTATTATGTTAACCGTATATTGGTAATTAATTGGGGCGTATAATATATGTTATGTGAAATTAGAACTCTTTTGATGATATTCACCCCTACTTAATCACTAAAAATCGTATTACCTCAATGGGCTTTATCGGTTTGTTCACTTGTATCCGCCAATGGTTCTCATGTATACCAATTATTTTTATTTAATTACCGTGAAGCATTTTCCTTTC
>Ga0180432_10000731_pt1 | contig 53284 bp, 38 predicted proteins | sample SS_ome_10_FD_132414 | JGI IMG/M metagenome (GOLD analysis project Ga0180432, IMG submission 132414) | Hypersaline lake sediment archaeal communities from the Salton Sea, California, USA - SS_1_MS_2 metaG | ecosystem: Environmental > Aquatic > Non-marine Saline and Alkaline > Hypersaline >... | reverse complement strand
TGTTCTGTGTCCACGCCTGCTGCAGCCTTGAGCCTTCTCGCGATGCTTCCCGTTCAGGCGGAACTGCATCGCACCGAGCACCACGTCAAGGCATTGGAGCGGCAAATGGTCGTGCGATTTGACTTCGGCAATCTGCTCGCGATCTATCACAATACGGTTCCGGAAGTACTTGGTGAGACCACCCACGTAACCCTTGAACATAGCGGCCTTCTCACGCGTGTCGGGCAGCACATCAAAGTATAAACGGCAGACAATCGGAGAGCGACCATAATTAGAGAACTTCAAGCCAAATGCGTGTTTGATGAATTGATAATATAGAACAAAATACTCATGTTCACGGTGCTCCCGAGTTAGCTCTTGCGCAACGAAACGGTTATCCGTGAACATTACACGGACCTTTATTCTGTCCTCCGCTACGAGATCGAAAAACGTATCCATCATCGTGATATACTTGCTCAAGTAACACGTGCTAACCTTCGTCCATTTGATCTCGCCATTAAGTCCAACCTCCTCTCTGGCCTTTTCCAGCGCCAAGCTGACTCCCTTAAGATGCTCAGAACGAATCAGTACGCCCCCAAAAAAGTTAGAAAACTTGACGCCACGTCTGATTGACTCATCAGCATACAGTATGAATTCTCTGCTCATGACAAAAAGGCAAGCCTCCCTGACGCCTTACTTGACAATCCTATCAATCAAAAACACCTAGTCTCTTACTCGGACTCTCCCCCCGCACCACTGTCCAAAAACTCCTGCAAAATCGTACACGCCGCCAACATGTCCCGACGACGCTTACGCTTGTCCCGCGTCAAACCACTCTCCGCCAACAGCTCATCCGCCTGACTGCTGCTTAGCCGCTCATCCTGCAAATACACCGACTGGCCCAACACCCCCGCCAGACCCTCCGCAAACCCCCGCGTCAACTTCGCCTGAAACCCCTCGCTACCGTCCATGTTCAAAGGCAACCCCACCACCACCGCCTCTGCCGCCTCCTCCCTTACCACCTGCTTGATCGCCCCCCAAAGCTCGTCCTCCCTGGCCGGATCAGCCGCCAACTGACGCAATGGCGAAACAAACGTCTCGCTCGCATCGCATATCGCCAGCCCCACCCGCCGTTGACCATAATCTATCGCCAATATCCGCATCGCTACCGAAACCGCGCGTTCCCGTCCGCCTCCATCCGGGCCAGCAAATCCTTCAAACGCTCCGTCTCCTCACGCCGACAGATCAACGTCGCGTCCTTCGTGTGCACAATCACCAGATCCTCCACATGAATCCCCGCAATCAAATGGTCTGGCGACTCGCTGATCACAATATTGTTACTGCTGTCAATCCACTCGTGCAACGTCCCCGGCGTCGCAATGTTATCATACCCGTCCGACTCCCCCACACTCTCCGCCAACGTCTCATACGAGCCGACATCCACCCAATGACAGTCCAGCTCGCACATGTAAACCTCCTCCGCCCGCTCCATCACCCCGTAATCAATGCTGATCTTCTTTAACTCAGCAAATTCCGCCTCCAACACCTCCTGCCGCCGCGATGACCCCCACGCCTCGCCAATCCGCTTCAAACGGACACCATTATCCGGCAAAAACCGCTCCAGACATTTCAAAATCGTCTCCACCCGCCACACAAACATCCCGCTGTTCCAGCAATAACGCCCCGACCGAATATACTTGTGCGCCGTGCTCTTGTTCGGCTTCTCCTTGAACGCCTCCACCCGAAAAATCCCGTCGTGCTCCGCCTCCGCCTCCTCGCCCCGCTTCAAATAACCCAACCCCGTATGCGCGTAACTCGCCTTGATACCAAACGTAAACAACGCCCCCGGATGCGCCCCCGTAAACCGAATCGCCTTGCGAACCGCCTCCTGCAACGGCTCCATCGGCTCAATGATCTGATCCGCACTGAACACCGCCATCGTCGCCCCCGGACTACGAGACGCAATCACCGACGCCGCCAGACCGATCGCGTTGGCCGTGTCCCGACCCACAGGCTCCGCCAAAATGTTCTCCGTCGGCAACTCCGGCAAATGCGAACCAACCACGTCCGCGTATTCCCCATTCGTCACCACCAATATGTGCTGCGAATCAAAAATACCCGCAATACGCTCCATGCACAAACGCAACAACGACTTACGATTGAACAAATCAATGATCTGCTTCGGATGCCCGTGACGACTCAAAGGCCATAACCGCTGACCCGATCCGCCCGCCATGATCACCGCATACTCCATCGCTCACTCCCCGTCGCCGCAAGCTACCGCCGCCCTCCACGACTCTCACCCAACAGCTCGTTGTGTGGACTCTTCAGCCCACCCGACCTCGGTGCTAACGCACTGCCCGCTCAACCAAAAGCCTGCCAGACCGCCACCCCCTTATGACGGCTCCTGGTCCAACTCAAACACCGCGTGCACCGACCGCAACGCCTTGTCCGCATCCGCCGGATCAATGATGCAACTTATCTTGATCTCACTCGTCGTGATCGCATTGATGTTCACCCGCGACTCCGCCAACGCCTTGAACATCTTCTCCGCCACGCCCGTGTGACTCCGCATCCCTACCCCCACCACCGATACCTTCGCCACCGGATTGTTGCACAACACCTGCTCCAAACCAAACTTCTGACGAAGCTCCTCCACCAGCAACTTGCACTCCGACAAGTCCGAATGCTCCACCGTAAAGCTCGTGCTCGCCCGACCACTCTCGTCCACCGTCTGAATGATGTCATCCACCGCCACCCCGTGCGCCGCAACGTCCGCGAAAATACCCGCCGCCACCCCCGGCTCATTCGGCAATCCCGGCAACACAAACTGCGCCATGTCCTTCTTCACCGCCACACCAGAGACCACGATATGTTCCATCTGTTCTACCTCATGCGTAATCATCGTCCCCGCCGACTCACTAAAACTTGATCGTACGTGCAACGCCACATCATACTTCTTACCAAACTCTATCGCCCGCGAATGCATCACACTGGCACCCTGACTCGCCAACTCCAACATCTCATCATAACTGATACTGTCGATCTTACGGGCCTCCGGCTCCACCCGAGGATCCGCCGTGTACACCCCGTCCACGTCCGTATAGATCTCGCACACCTCCGCATCCAGCACCGCCGCCAACGCCGCCGCCGTCGTGTCCGACGCACCACGACCCAGCGTCGTTATCTCCCCCGACTCGTCCACTCCCTGAAAACCCGCCACAATCACGATCCGACCTCGCTCCAACTCCGACCGCAAACGCTCCCCCTCGATCTTCTGAATCCGTGCCTTCGTGTGCACCGGATCCGTGATCAACCCAATCTGACCCCCCGTCAAACTGATCGCCTCATGCCCCAGCGAATTCACCGCCATCGCCATCAAACTTATGCTCACCTGCTCCCCCGTCGTCAACAGCATGTCCAACTCCCGACGTGGCGGCTGCTCACTGACCTGCCGCGCCAGCGAAATCAACGTGTCCGTCGTCTTGCCCATCGCCGAAACCACCATCACCACCTGCTTGCCCGAAAGCTTCGCCTTCACCGCACGACGCGCCGCACGATGAATCAACTCCGCATTCGCTACGCTCGTCCCGCCAAATTTCATCACGACCAGGCTCATAACACTCACCCTTTCCCCCGCAAAAAATACTCCATCAACTCGTGACCACGCTCAATGCGCAAACCGCTCTTCGCCGCGTTCGCCTCACTGTACCCCAATCCCCCCGTCGACACCACCCCCGACCCCGCCAACGCAAAAGGCACCGGCTTGTCCGAATGCGTCCGCAAACGGATCGGCGTCGGATGGTCCGGCAACACCATCATCCGCCACCGACCACCTCCCTGCAAATGCTTCAGCACCGGACCCACAATCTCCTTGTCGATCTGCTCGATCGCCTCGATCTTGCCCTCCACCAACGCCCCATGACCCGCCTCGTCCGGCGCCTCCACGTGCACCACCACCAGATCATGCTCCGACAACGCCGACAACGCCGCCGCACCCTTGCCCGCGTAATTCGTGTCCAGATAACCCGTCGCCCCCTCCACCTCCACCACGTCCAGACCCGCCAACCTGCCTATCCCCCGCAACAAATCCACCGCCGTAATCACCGCACCCTTCACCCCGTAACGACCCGCAAAACTGTCAAACGCAGGCCGACGACCCTGACCCCACAACCAGATATCCGTCGCCTGGTTCTCTCCCAGATCCCGACGAACCCGGTTCACATCATGCCCCGCCATCAACGACCTCGCCCGCGACATGATCTCCCGCAAATACTTGCCCCCCTTGCCCTTAGGCCAATGCTTCGCCACCGGCTCATCCATGATGTCATGTGGCGGCGCTATCTCCTGCTCAAAATCCAACCCGCCCCGATACACCATCAAATGACGATAACCCACACCAGGATAAAACCGTATCTCCCCACCCGCCAACTCCTCATTCAACGCCTCGATCAACTCCGCCGCCTGCACCGTCTCAATGTGCCCCGCCGAATAATCCACCATCACCCCGTCCGCAATCGTCACCACATTGCACCGGAATATCCAATCCTCAGGACCCACCTCAATATCACGCGCCGCCGCCTCCAATGGCGCCCGACCCGTATAATAACGCTTCGGATCATAACCCAGCACACTCATCAACGCCACGTCGCTACCCGGATGATACCCCCCAGGCACCGTCCGCACCAAACCCTGACGCCCGTGCCCACTGAGCCAGTCCGTGTGCGGCGTATGCGCCCGCTCCAGCACCGTCTGACCGTCCAGCGACGCCAAAGGCTCGTCCGCCGCACCGTCCATCACCACGATTACATACTTCATTGCATCTCTTCCCCTGGCGGCGTCATCACGTGAATACACACCGGCCGCTCCTTCACCACATCCAACTGCGTCAACGCCGCCAACGCCGACCGCACCGACCCTTCACACGCCTCGTGCGTCATAATCACCACCGGCACCCAGTCCTCACGCTCGCTCTCGTGCTGCAAACACGCCGATATACTGATCCCGTGCGACCCCAACACCTGCCCGATCTGAGCAAACACACCAGGCCGATCCACCGCCAGCATCCGCAGATAAAACCGACTCTCCACCTCCGCCGCCGGACATAGCCTCGCCTGCTCTCCCGATACCCCCAGCCCCCGCGTCGCCGCAAAACTACGACCCGCGTTGCCCCGACCCACCTCGATCACATCCGCCACCACCGCACTGGCCGTCGGCATCATCCCCGCTCCCCGACCATAATACGACGTGTGCCCCACCGCATCCCCAAAAATACTCACCGCGTTAAACGACCCCGACACCTGCGACAAAGGCTCCTCCGCCCGTATAAACGCCGGATGCACCCGAAGCGACAACCCCCCCTCACCCTGCTCCGCAATCGCCAAGAGCTTCATCGCATAACCCAACTCCTGGCCGTAACGAATGTCCTCCAGATCCACACCGTCAATCCCCTCCACCGGAATCGCCCCGAAGTCCACCTCCCGCCCGAACGCCAGCATCGCCATGATCGCCAGCTTATGCGCACTGTCCGTCCCGTCCACGTCCAGCGTCGGGTCCGCCTCAGCAAAACCCGCCGCCTGCGCCTCCGCCAACGCCGTCGCATAATCCTTGCCCTGCTGGCTCATCTCACTCAAAATGTAATTGCACGTCCCGTTCACAATACCATACATCGCCGCCACCCGATTCGCCGCCAGACCCGTCCGAATCGCCCCGATCACCGGCATCCCCCCGCAACAACTCGCCTCGAACGCCACGCATCGGCCGTGCTGCCGCGCCGTCGCGAATATCTCCCGACCCCGCTCCGACAACAACGCCTTGTTCGCCGTCACCACGTCCTTGCCCGCCGCCAGCAACCGCTGCGTAATCTCCCCCGCTATCGTCGTCCCGCCCACCAGCTCCACCGCTATACTGACCTGCCCATCATTTATCACCCGCTCCAGATCACTATGCAGCACCCCCGCCGGCAACGCCACAGGCCGCTTACGCTCCACGTCCGTATCCACCACATGCTTCAATACGAACCGCAACCCCGTCGATTCCGCCAGATCATCCTGCTTCTCCAGCAGTATCTTCGCCACCCCAGCACCCACCGTGCCAAAGCCGATCAACGCCACCTGTATGTCCCGTACCGCCATAAATCTGCCTCTTCCATACACCCCCCTGCCACAAAATCAATCTCAACCTCCCCCCCAACCTGCCATTACCACACACCACCCCCGCATCCATAACTTCCTCAAATACCCAGACTTAAGCGCACACCCCCTCCAGCCCCGCTAATATACCGCATCACGCCACAACCGTCAACCCACTATACACCCCCCAAATCCACCCACTGCCCCCTGCCTTTCGCACCATCCGCACGCGAACCCCGAACTGTCATTGCGAGGAGGCGCCTCGCCGACCTGGCAATCTCAACCTCCCCACCACCTTGCCCGCCCTCTACCCCCACACCCAACGGAGCCCCGCGATCTCATCGCAGGGGCAGACCACCGACCCCATTCCCCTCCCTGCCGCCCCCCCAACTCTATCCCGGACAAAAAAGTAGCCCCCTCTATTTCTTTTATCGTTGCCTACATTCCCGCTCTTTATAGAATAGTCCCATGCCCAAATATCAACCCCGACACCACCATGCCATATCATCTGGAAGCCCGGCTCAACCTCCCTAGGCCGCCACCCCTCGCCCAGCGATTCACCTCTTGAAAAACACAGGCGATGCAAGAGAACAACCCACCAAGCAATTAGCAGGTACGGCGGATGGTAACATCCGCCAATCAGAAACACCTTGTATTATACAAGGTTCATTGAAAAACGAGCTGTGAGCCCCGCAGGCCGCCCACCCCCTGCCCGGCGATTTGACTGGCGAAGAAAAAACATGAAGGCATTGCCACTAATACTGCTGCTACTCGTTGTGGGTTGTAAAGAATCCAGAGAAAATTCTGCACAGCCGACAACGTCTCAAAAAGAATCTGTACCGAAACCAGCGTCGATTGGCCCCCAGTTCTGGAAATACGAAATACCTGAATACAAGAAGACCGACTGCGACGAACGACGCGGCCTTGGAGGGCGTTGGCTCTCGAATAGATACGAACTAAAACGAGGAGTAGAGATATCCCGAAAGGATATTATGGATCGCTTTCGCTCGTCTATGAAAGCCGATGGCTGGCAATCGAAGCCAACGCCTCCACAGAAATATGTCCTGAGTAAGATATTTGAAACCGGAGAAGATGATTTGTATTTCAGTCGCGGGCCCCGCAGCCAAGAACCAGAACACTGGTTTTTCAATATGGCAGTCCACGTAAGTAAAGACGCACGAATAGTCTGCGTGTATTGTGAAGTCGGATGGTAAACACCACTAACAGAAGCGTAGGGCGGACGGCAACATCCGCCGATAATCTCAACCGCACGCCCACCCTTTAAACTCGATACCATAACACCACAAGCCCCCAGCACCGCTGGGCGGCCGTCACCCGCCCACCCTGTGCGTCCTTCTTATCCCCCCAAACCCAACAAAGCAGCCTAGGATGCCTGGCAACAGCCGCCAATCAAAAACACGACCACGCCATCCCAATGCCGCACGTAACCCTCGGACCAACAACGACCAACACACTACCCAACCAACACCCCACCACCTCCAGCCCCCGATGTAAAATCGGCTGATCAAACCCAATCCAACGCCCGCCACAAAATCAGCGAATGCCTCCCCCTCACGCTATCCATGGCCAGGACATCTCGCCCTCTTGCATAACAATCCCTCGCCCCAGCCCAGGCCGCCCTCCCCAGCCGCCTGCCCTTGCCCCGCCGCTCCTCTTGAACTCCTGCAATCCCGTCAAAACCTCTTCTGTAAGAGCCGCGCAGGATGGGCTCCGCCCATGCTGATGTGAATCAACATGAGCGAAGCGAATACCCTATACCCGCTTCTCCTTTCGCTGTCTCCGTCGCTTGCTGGCAACCCTTCTTTTTCTCCTGAACTCTGCAAAAATCGCGTAATCTGCGGTTGTCTTTTCTTCTCTTCCCCACGCCCTTGCCAACTCCGCGCTGACCCCTCTCTTTCCCCTCCCAGACCTCCTGGCTCCGCCCATCTGGATCGCGATTCTGGTGGCAAATCGTGCAAAATGCCCGTGTTAAAATAGGCAGGATAGGCAACTTGGGAGCGTGCGCACTCCTGAAAACCACCCCTCAAAAACACCCCAAAACAGCCTCAGTTCAGCCCAAAAACGTGTCACTTTGACCCCAAAACGGCTCAGTTTGGCCCAATTTCTTCCCCGTTTTTGCCCCCCGCTGACCAGATCGCGCACACTACAATCGTTACAGATTACCTATCTTAACACCACTATTCTTATTTTTTCTGCCACGATCACACACGCCACCCCCGTTTTTCGCCCAAGAATGCACCCCCTCCCGCCGCACTTGCGTCAGCACCCCTGCTATGGGGCCCCGTCGCGCGAGAGCACCTGCACGTCCCGCAAACGATAGTCCGGCTCCTGCGTAAACGTCACCTGCAACACTATCTGCCGCCCCACCGTCGCCTCCGCCGGCAACACCACCGGAATCCGATAACTCTGCGTTATCCCGTCCCAATGCCCCTGATTGGCCTCCACCGACCGTAAATCCACCGTCTGCACCCCCCCGTTCGTAAACCGTCGGCCCCGCACGTCAGCGAACGCCGCCCGATACTCGAAAAACTCAAACCGAAACTGCCCTACCCCCTTGATCGGATCCCCATACTGGTCCCGTAAACGCACATACGCCTCCACCCGCGCCGGCTGATTCTTCGCCACGTCCGCCCCCTTGATCACCGTAAACGAAGGCTCAATATGCACTTGGCTCACCCGAAAAGCCCCCCGACCATCCCCGCCCCGGGGCACGCTGGCCTCCTGACAGCCCGCCAGAGCCATCAGAAACACCACCACGCCCCATACACCCCAAAACCCTGGCCGCTTCCCTGCTATCATCCCGCTGCCCCTTCTCTCACGCCAACGCCGCCCTTACAGGTGACGCAACATATGCCCCATCTTATCCCGCTTGGTCGTCAGGTACCGCCGGTTGTGCTCGTTCGGCTCAATCTCACACGCCACCTGCTCAACTACCGTAATACCATACACTTGCAATCGATTCGTCTTGATCGGGTTGTTCGTCATGTTCCGTATCTGCGTCAACCCCAGGTCCCGGCAAATCTGGGCCCCGATCCCATAATCCCGCTTATCCGCCTTATAACCCAGCCATTCATTGGCCTGTACCGTATCCATCCCCACGTCCTGGAGCTTGTAGGCGTGCAGCTTGGCCGCCAAACCGATCCCCCGCCCCTCCTGACGCAAATAGACAATCGCCCCCTTGCCCGCCTCCTCGATCCGCCGCATCGCCTCGTGCAACTGATTACCACAGTCGCACCGCCGCGAATGGAAGATATCGCCCGTCAAACACTCACTGTGCACCCGCACCAGCACCGGCTCCGTCTGCTCGATCACCTTGCCGTCACTGCCCTTAAGGCCCACATCGCCCTTGCAGAGCGCCAAATGCAGATTGGAATCGACGGCCGTCTCGTAGCCGATCAGCCGAAACATGCCACAATCGGTGGGCAGCTCGACCATCTCCACCGCCCGGACCAGCGATTCCCGCTTGAGCCGATACTCGATCAACTCGGCAATGGTCGTCATCTTGAGCCCGTGCTCCTGGCAAAACTCGATCAACTGGGGCATTCGGGCCATCGTGCCGTCGGGGTTCATAATCTCGCAAATCACCCCCGCCGGCTTGAGCCCCGCCAAGCGTGCCAGATCGACCGCCCCTTCGGTCTGCCCGGCCCGGACCAGGACCCCGCCCTCACGCGCCTGCAAGGGAAAGACATGCCCCGGCCTTACCAAATCGTCCGCCCGCGATTCCTCCCCCACCGCCGTGCGAATGGTCGCGGCCCGATCGCCGGCCGAAATGCCTGTGGTAATGCCCCGGCGGGCGTCGACCGTCACGGTAAAGGCCGTCCCCAGCGGCGCCGTGTTGTGGGCCGTCTGCGGGTGCAGTTGCAGTTCATCACAACGCTGCTCGGTCAGGGGCATGCAAATCATCCCCCGCCCGTGGGTGGCCATGAAATTGACGATTTCGGGCGTGACCAGCTCGGCCGCGCAGACCAAGTCCCCCTCGTTCTCGCGGTCCTCATCGTCCACCAGAACGATCATTTTGCCCGCCCGAATATCGTCCAATACTTCCTGAATACTGCTCAGTTCCATGTTTACCGAGCCCCTGCCCCGCCGTAAATAATTGTCAACAAACACCTTGGCCCAACCACCGCCCCCTGGACTACCCCTGAATTATAGCGAAATTACCCGCCTTGGGTAAGGCCAAATCGCCCGGAGAGCAGGCTCGGGGGAGAAGTTTTCTCTGACACGATTGCCGAGACGGAGGCCGTGGCCAGCGTTTTGCCCCTGCCTTACACATTGGGCCCAGCCCACGAGTGTATCATTTGCTGCTCTTGGGCAGTGTGGCTTGGAACTGGTAGGTGCCGGAGCCAACGGCATACACGGCCACGTTGTCCTGCAATCGCAGGAGTTTGACGCCTTCTGACTGGCTGGCGACTTGGCTGGACTGGGCCACGATGGCGGCCTCGCGGCCCGGGACGAAGACCGTGGCGGTGGTATTGGCCGGGATGGTGACGTCCATACGCAAGGCGTCGCCGTTACGTTGCCAGTTGCTTACGATCCGGCCGTGGATGGAGTCGTAGTGGCTCTTGACCCAGGTCAAATCGCCGACGACGGCGGGTTTGATGATGATCTTTTTGAAACCGGGGGCTGTCTCATCGGGGCGGATGCCTGCCAAGCCCTGATAGAACCAGGCGCCGGGGCTGGTGAAACAGGAGTGGATATGAGAGTAATAGCCATTCCACTGTTCCCAGAAGGTGGTCGCCCCCTGCGCGAGCATGTAGCCCCAGCCGGGATAGGTTTCCTGGCTGAAGACGGAGTAGAGCAGGTCGTTGCGTCCCATGTCCTGTAAGTACTGGATAAGGAAATAGGTGCCGAGCATACCGGTGTCGAGATGGCCCTTGTTTTTGACCATGATGCCGTCTTCAAGTTTCTGCATGATGGTTCCGCGCAAGTTCTTAGGCACGACGCCGGTCATCAGCGGCATCACTTGGTAGGATTGCTCATCGAGGGCATAGATCTGTTTCTGCTCATCGTAGAAGGCGTCGTGGATGAGCGGCCTGATTTCGTTGATCTTGGCGGCACAGTTCTGCGCGTCCTGGGTTTTCCCCAGGGCTCGCGCGCTTCGTTCGAGTATTTGCCACAGATAGACACGATAGCAGTTATTGAACACTTCACAGGCTATTTGAGGTGGCCAGTTATCGGTGTCCATCCCGCGGCCCGGGGCAACCCAGTCGCCGATAAACTGCCACTTGTTGTCTCCTTGTTGTCGCAGCACACCATTGTCGCCATAGTACCGCTCGAGAAACTCGACGTAGCGTCGCATCGGCTCATAGGCACGTTCGAGCAGACGACGGTCGCCGTAGTAAAGGTACAGCTTCCAGGGCATTGCGCAACCGGCTCCGCCCCATCCTGGTCCGCCCCCGGACCAAGACTCCGGGGCGGTATGGGCCAACTGACCGGTGGAGATGTTTTGCGAATCCAGCCAGTCCAGGACCCATTTGCCGTAAAAGGCCGCTGCGTCGTAGCCCATAATCATCGATTCAATGGAGACCTGCCCATCGCCGTAGCCCAAGCGCTCGCGATGGGGACAGTCTACCATATAACCGCCGAGATTGAGACAGCGGAGCGTCCACAGGTTCGTCTGGTAGATGCGGTTAAACAAGTCGTTGGAACAGGAGAAGGAGCCGGCGGTTTTCAGGTCTGTTTCGATCAAGAGGGCCTGGGCGTCACCCGGCTCCGGCTTGGTCGGCAGGCCTTGCACCGTGACGTAGCGAAAGCCATGGTAGTTGAACTTGGAACAGAACAGCTCGCCGGACTTGCCAGCGGAGATGAACTCGTCGACCTGGTTAAAAGTCTGGCCCGGTTTGTCAGCATAGACCATCCTGACCCGCTGGCCGGCCGGCAAAGGCGGCATCCGAAGTCGAAGGGAGCCGGTGAGGTTGGTGCCGAAATCGAGTTCCCAGGTATTCGTCCCCAGGGGTTTGCACGCTGCCAGGGGAATGACTTTGCCGATGCGGTTGGCAGGACAAGCCTGCTCGACAACCCCACCATGGGGGGCTGTGACTTCCTCGGCGGGAATCCATTGGCCACTCGAACAGTCGGGCTCACTCCAATCGGTAATTTCGCGACGGGCGTCAACACGTTCTCCGCCCATATTTCCCCAAGCCCAGGGGCCCAGGGCGGTGTAGTGGCTGGGCGCACAGGTCCAGGTTTTGTCGGTGCCGAGCCGTACCGGCTGGCCGTCGACGACCATGTCGATCTGCACCCGTGCGATGGGTCCGGCGCGATACCAGCCCATATCCATCCACAAACCAACGCAGTTAGATCCGGCATGCAGGAAGTTGGTGATGTCATAGGTCTTATAGAATGAACGTCGCGCGTAGTCGGACACGGCCGGCGCGAGCACCTCATCACCCACTTTGTGTCCGTTGACATACAGTTCGTAGTAGCCCATCACGTTGACATAAGCCAGTGCCCGCTCGGGAGCCCCAGTGAGTGTGAGGACCTTGCGAACCCAGGGCGCCGGGGCATTGGGGTGATCCCTGGTTTCTATATTGCCCCAGAGCCCACCGCCATATTTGGTGATTTCTCTGGCAGCGGCCCAGCTCGCATCGTCGAAGGCGGTCTTGCGCCAGCCGGTCAGTTCGCGATCGTGGGCCTTCCAGCCAGAGCCCGTATCGACGGTCAGGCGGCGTCCGTCGGCCAATTGCACCATCACTTGGCCGATCAATCCCGCGGGGTTGGGGCCTATGTCGCCATTGGTAGCCTTGACAGCAAGGATGTTCTCACCGGCCTGGAGAAACTCAGCGATCTTGGCCTTGTGGGGCGTGCGCCAGTCGCTGCCCGTCAGAGCTTCTTTGGCATTTACAAACAGGGTAAAGGCGTTGTCGGCACACATGGTTACGGATGCTTGTGAGATGTCGGCTTGGAGCGGCAGTTGCAGTCGTGCACGAAAGAAGACGTCGCCCGGCGGCGTCTGGTCGAGGGGAACGGCATGAGGAAACCAGATCCAACTGCATTTCTCGAGGCTGGGCATTGCCGGGGCCGTGAAGCGTGCTTTGATCCAGGCGGCGTCCCAGTCCTTATAGAAAGGGTCCTTGGAGCCTTTGGCCATGGAACCCGCTGGGCCTATCGGCGCTGAGCGCCAGTCCTTTGGATCAAGGAGTCCCATGGTCCACCGGGCGGGCGGGCTCCAGTTCGATGGGCGGCCTTTCTTGTCCCAGACGCGTACCTTCCAGTAGCACTGATCGCGTGAGAACAAAGGTTTGCCGCCATACTCCACGTGGACGCTCTGGTCCGAAGTGATTTGGCCGCTGTCCCAGAGATCACCCTGATGTTTTGCGAGCAGCTCTGGCGTGGATGCCACAAGGACGTGGCAGGCGGTTTGATAGTCGCCTTGGGTATCCGACTGGATCACCCAGCTGAGGCGAGGCCTGGCCACATCGATGCCGAGCGGATCGACACGGTATTCACAACGCAGGTTTGTCACGTCGGCAGCGGCAGCGGTAGCGGGAGCAACCTGGAGGCACAACAGCACGATAAGCGATGCTATGAGGTGGGCGGGCGTACGGCGCGGTATCGGCAAAGACTGATTGAAGGGCCAGGCTATTGAGGCTAGTCGTGATCGAATTATGGTGGAGCGAAACGCGATTCTGTTCATACGTAAGTTCCTTTGCTTAGACAGTAGGGCAATTACACCGCGAAGCACCCGGCACACTTGATCTCTCTGGCGTGTATGAACAATTCTAAAGAAACAGCTCAGGACGGGCAAAGACAATCTACGTTTTAAGGGGTTGCTCAGCCGATTGTCGGTACGCTAGAATAAGCACCACCTCGAATCAAAAAGGAGATGTGATGCAGGCTAACGAGCGAAAGAATGGCCTTGCTGGGCGGGTTGGGCAAGCCCTGTTTTCGGTGTCTAAGCGTGGTTTTTGGGGCCTTTGCTGCCTAGCGGTGGTGCTGTGCCTGCCGGCACTGTGTGGGGCTGAGGTGCCTTTGGCGGTGGCGAAGGAGGTCGTCGCGGGGTTTGACGCGGCGTTGGACGGCGGTATTGTAACGGAGGAGGCGGCCATTACCGATCTGGCCCATCGCTCGGTGCGTCAGTGCATATTGCCGAACCTGATGGAGCCGGTGCCGGGGCGGTTGCCCTACCGGTGGCTTTCCTTGGCGGAGCCGACCAACCAGGCCTACGGTGCGGGTCAGTGGATTTGGGATACGATGTTCGCGGTCAACGTGCTGGCGCCTTTGGGCGGCGAGGCGTACCTGCGGGAGGTGTTTGAAAATTACTGGTGGTACATCGACCACAATCCGGACGCCCCCAAGGGGTCAACACGCTACGGCATGGTGCCCTGCTATCTGCATTCGACGTGGAAGCAGCCGGTGTACTCACAGATACCCATTATGGGGTGGGGCTGTTGGTTGGTGTATCAGCAGAATCAGGACCGGGCACTGATCGAACGGGCCCTGCCTTACCTGATACTTTTCGACAAATGGTACAGCAGCGAGCGTGACGTCAACGGCAACGGTCTGATCGAATATGGCACTTACGAGAAGTTTTTTGCCGACTGGGCCAGCTGGGAACAGAGCGCGCGGTTCGAAACGTTTGACAACCACATTACTCTGGACGATCTGCATCTGACCGAACACCCGAAACGGCGTGGCGGCGGGCTTTGGTATGGCGATATCGAGGGGGTGGAGCAGACGTGTTTCCTCATTATGCACGAACGAGGCATAGCGCGGCTGGCCCGCGCCCTGGGCCAGGAGGCCATCGCCACAAAGTACGAGAAGCTGGCGGCGTGGCGTAGTGAGGCGGTCCGTGCGAAGATGTGGAATGAGAAGGAAGGTTTTTTCTTCAGTGTCAAGCGGGACAGCGGCGAGCAGATACCGGTCAAGACAATCCAAGGTTTTTTGACGATGACGGCGGGCGTGGCGAGTAAAGCCCAGTCGCGGCGGCTGGTTGAGTGTTTGCAGGATCCCAAGACCTGGTGGTGCAAGTATCCGGTGCCGACGGCGGCCCTGGACGAGCCCAAGTTCAACCCGCAGGGTTTCTGGCGGGGGGACATGTGGCCGCCGACGACCTATCTGGTGTCTCTGGGGTTGAACGACTATGGCTATTATGACGTGTCGCGCCAGTTGACCGAGCGAATGTTGGCGCTGCTCAAGCAGAGCGGTTTCAACGAGCGATACGACGGAACGACGGGCAAGGCGTTGGGGTTGGCTAACTACTGCTGGTCGCCGTGTTTCTGGAGCATGGTGGTGCACACGCGTTACGGTCTGCAGGCGGGCTATCGCACGGTGGTGGTGCCGGTCCAGGCAGGCGGACGCCGGCTCAAGCTGGGTAATATTGACTTGCACTATCCGGATGACAGCACCGTCGCGTTGACGTGCGCGTTTGAGACGTCTTTTACGGTGGTGTTTCCCGCAAAGGCGCACGAGCGTCTCTCGGTCAAGCTGGCGGGCAAGCCGGTGGCAGATTGCAGCGTGGAGAGGCAAATGCACGCGATAACATTTGTCGCTAATGCCGGCCAAACCTATACGGTGCATGCCGAGTAGGTGCTGGTATTGGGCATTGCGGGGGCCTGAAGTGGCCTGTACGTGGCGTAAGTACGGCTTGGCGGGCGTCAGCCGCAGAGGTTGATGGTGGATTCACCGACGCCACAACTCTCGACAGAGGGGGCGTCCGTGGTGAGGCTTGATTTGACCTGGTCGACCTGGTCGGCGCGCTCGGTTTTGAGCTTGTCCATCAAGAGCACCCAGGTTTTTCGCATGTGACGGAGCACGCCCACGGCTTCGTCGAGGGGGGCGACTGCCTTGTTGAGGTTGGCGTCAACGAGCCGCTCATAGCAGAAGACGTACAGTCGCCTCATGTTGTCGCAGGTTTCGGGTGCGATCTCGTCGCGCATGCCGTTGCAGAGTTCCAGGACGATTTTTTCGGCTCGTGAGAGGGCATTGAAGCTCTCTTCCACCTGGTGGTTTTCGATGGCTTGGCGAGCCTGTTCGCAGAAGCGCAGGGCCCCGTCGTAGAGCATCAACTGAAGCTGCTCCGGTGAGGCGGTAAGCACCTTGGTTTTGAGATATTCGTTGCTGTTGTTGGGATCCATAAGCAAGGTTCCATGGACGCGGTCGTCACGTCATGCTAAGCCATACTGGCGGTCATACTGGACAAGGAAGCCAACGATGACTGTTGCGACTGCATCGACGCCAGCGCCTGCTCCATGGCGTAGAACTGGTTGTAGAGTCGCTGTTCTTTTTTTTCCAGTAGAATCTCGAGGCTTTCGATGCGGTCTTCGAACATATCCTTCTGAGAACTCATTCCGTCGAGGCGGTTCTTGAGGGTACTTTCCATGGTGGTGCTGCCGAGGTTTTCCAACTGCTTGGCGAGGTGGTCACCGATACCGACGTCGGCCTTGGTGAACAGTTGGGCGACGGCTTCGGGGTCGTCGGCAAAGGCCTGGCGAAACTTGTCGGCATCGAAGCTGAGCGAGGGGGCGCTGGCGACGGCGTAGTTTCTTGTCTCGCCATTGTCATCCAACCCTGTTTCGAAACTCAGGGCGGTGAAGCTGACGCCGACACTGATGAGACTGTTGTACTTTCCGTCGAGGCCGGGGACGGTGCGCATCACCAGGTTGTTAAGACTCTGGCTTACTCGCGCCACGGCGGAATCGCCAAAGAGCACACTGCGTTCGAGGGTATCCGGGTTGAATCGGTCTTTTACGGCGATGTCGGCGGACAACTCGTTGTAGGCATTGACGAACGCTTCCATGTTGGCGACGATGCCGTCGAGGTCGTCGGCGATGGTGAGGTCGACCGGGGCGTCAGAGGCGGCGTGCAATTCGAGGGTGGTGCCACGAATCACGTCGTCAACCGTATTGGAACTGGAACTGATGAGGATGGGGTTTTGCTGGTTGGCATCGCCCATCATCAGGAGGGCGTCCTGGCCGTTGGCGAGGGTTTGGGTCTGGAGACTGGTGCTTCCGGCGTCAACGTAAACGGTACCGGTGCGTCCGGCGATCTGGCTGACAAAACTGATGCGGTAGGGATTGCCCGAGGAGCCGTCGTTGATAATCGAGGCCTTGAGGCCGAAATCGGCGTCGTTGATCCTGACGACCAGGTCCTCGATGGTGTCGCCCGGTCCCATGTCGAATTTTTTTTCGAAGGAGCCGTCGACGAACTGCTCGCCGTAAGCGGACTCGCCGAGAATGCCCAGGTCAGCGGCGACGGAGCCGCCGTCCTCCTCGACGGTAATTGTGCCGCCGGCGGTGCTGAACTCGTCGTAGAGGAGCAGGCCGTCGCCGGTGTCGTTGATGCGGGCGCGTACGTTGGCTGTGGAGGTGGCGAAGGCGTCAATGACGTCCTGCAAGGTGACGACATAATCGTAGTCGAGATTGATGGTGGCGGTGTTGCCGTCGCCGTCGGTGACCTTGAGGCTGCCCAGCCGGACGCCCTGGCCGTGGCGGAGGTCCGATAATTCGGTGGCTTCAGAGATATACTGCAACTGCAGGTTGCCGCTGTCGATGGTGGGGAGGTTTTCGGAGGCATCGGCGTCGATGTTGAGTTGCTGGGCCAGTTGGCCGGAGACAGCAATGGCCGTTCCGGACGTCGAGGCAGTGTCGGCCAGGACGATGCCGTTGCCCGCCGGGTTGATGGAGGCGACGATGTTCGTTGAGGCGCCGTTGATGCCGTCGAGCACGTCCTGGAGGGTAAAGGCGTCGGTGAGGTCGACGGCAGCGCTGTTGCCGGCACGGTCGGTGAGGGTGATGGCTGATCCTTGGGTGATGCGGTCGCTGGAGGCCGAGCCGCCTTGGAGCGAACGGAGCATGACCGTGTTGAGGCCTGCGATAAGGCGCCGGCCGGTGAGGGTGCCGGTGAGGGGGTCGGTCGCCGCAATGCCCAGGTCGTTGGCGGCGTCGGTGTTGTCGATGGTCAAGGAGCCGGCGCCATGGTAGTCGAGGGTAAGGCCGTCGCCGGCGTCGTCGAGGGCGAGGCTGACCAGGCGGTGATTTTCGGAAGTCAGGGTGCTGTCATAGTTCAACCAGTGGTTGTTGACGGCGTTGATGATGTCGCCGACGGTGTCGGTGCGCCAGATTTTTTCTCCGGCAATGGTCGTCCCCTCGACATCGGCGACGATGCCCAGGTCGGCGGCGGCGTGTCCGCCTTCGAGGTCCTCCACGATGAAATGGCTGAGCCGTTCGCCGTCGTCGTCAGTGGCAAAGGCGCTGCTCTGGTCGGTGAGGGTGATGTGATCGGCGGCACCGAAGCTAAAGGCGATCTTCATCATGCCGGAGAAGTCTGTATCGGCGTTTTCCGGGTCGTAATCGGGATTGATGGCGACGTTGCGTTCGTCGATTTTGGTCTGGATGAAGGCCTCGACGTGGCCCAGGGTCATGGGTTTGGTCTGCATTTCGGGCAGGGCGGCCAGTTCGTTCAGGTCGATATCGACGGAACGGCCGTTCTGATCGGTAATGCGAAAGTTTCCCAGGCGTACGCCGGCGCCGCCGTTGAGTCCCTGGAGGGTGTTGCTGGCGTCCGGCTCGCCCACGGTGGCAAAGAGCTTATCGCGCAGATCGACGGCGAAAAGGTCGAGCCCGTCCTGCTTGAAGACGAGGTCGTCGCCAAAGTCAAAACCGCGTACGCCGTTGCCGTCGTTGAGCAGGCCAATGGCTGAATCAAGCGTGATACGCAGGATGTCCTGGCCGACGATCTGGCTGGGATCGGAGGGGGAGGCCGTGCCCGCGATGCCGAGGCTCTGAGCGGTCAGGCCGGTAATCTCCAGCGTAGCCGTGCCGGCAGTACTGGTATCGGTGATAATGAACTGGTCGCCGGAGACGGTGGCCTCGACATTGAGGTTGGCTGTGGCGTTGATGGTGTCGAGCACGTCCTGGACGGTCATGGCGGCGGAGAGGTCGACCTGGGCGGTATTGCCCGCACGGTCGGTGATGGTCATGGCGCCGCGGACAAAGCCCTGCTGGCCGTTGAGAAAACTCAACTCGGTCGGCCGGACCATCTGACCGTTGCCCATCTCGAAGGAGAGCGTCCCCGTTCCCACGCTGCTGTCGAGGCTGGTGTAGCCGCTGCTGACGAAATGGTGGTTGCTGGCCAATTGTTTGACGGTGAAGCGGTAGTTTCCGGCGGTGGCGTACTGGTTGGCGGTGGCGGTGAGGATATCTTCGTTGGAGGAGGTGACGGCCTTTTGCTGAAAGATTGACTGTTCGTTGAAGGAGGCGGAGGCGGCCTGGAGGGCCATGACGCGAGCCTGAAGCTCCATCAAGGCGGTCTGCTGGGTGGTGAGTTCTTCAATGCGGCCGGTGAGCAGGTCGACGGGTCGCTGCTCAATCATCATCAACTGAGAAACGATATTCTCAATGTCAAGGCCAGACATCAGCCCATTGCTGCTGCTGATAGTACCCATTGCGGACTCCTTCTGGTCACCGTGAGGGCGGAGAGGCGTTTTGTTGCCGCAACAAGCCTTGGCGTTTACGCGCGCAGACAGTGTCGGCGTCTCTGCCCTCTTATTACTTATCGGCCAGAGGCTCGCCACACTTTAAGGCCGAGGCCTCATAGCAGGAGCACTCACCCGTCGAGGCAGGTGTAGGTTCCTACTAGAGGCCCGGGCCTAAAGGAAGAGAGCCACCGGAGGCGACTCCCAGATGTTTCACCAAGCAAACCGTTCACGAGCGCATCGCCCCGGCGTTGGTCAGCTCGGTGTGACAAAGCATAGGGGTCCGCCGGGTTCAGGGGCGGACCCCAGAAAGTCACTGCAAGACCATCGTGCAAACCCTGCCGTTTTCCTGTGTCAACTCCGCGGCCACAGGCGAGACGCCCAGGTACCATTGCCGACCCATAGAGAAAACCTCAGGGGCCGACGTTAGCCGAGCAGCGCCAGGACGCTCTGCGGCATGGAGTTAGCCAGAGACAATATGGAAGTATTAGCCTGCACCAGAATCTGCGCACGGGTCATGGCGGCGGTTTCGGCGGCGAAGTCGGCGTCACGAATGGCCGATTCCGAGGCCGTCACATTTTCCAAGGTGACCCGGAGACTGCTGATGTTGGTTTCCAGGACATTCTTCTGGAAGGCACCCAAACGTCCCCGCAAGGTAGTGATGTCCTTGATGGCGTCGTCAACGATGCGTTCGGCGGTGTAGAGGTTTGCTCCGGTCAAGGAGTTGTCGCCACCGCTCTTGAGGGTATTGAGGTAGCCGTCGGTGCCGTTGCCGAGGTAACTTGGGGCGACGTTCATGATACCGAGGGATTCCATACCGACGGCATCGACGCGTGAGCCAATGGCGAAGTCGGCCCCGCCCCCGGTAATGTAGAAGGTTTCGGTAGCAGTGGACAACCCGGCGCCGTTGGTGAGGTTGAGCTCCATATCGAGCATATCGGTACGGATGGTGAGTTTTTTGCCCTCGCCGGTGGCGCTGGTGCCGTTGATAGTGGCGCTGTAGTCTCGTCCGGCGATCTGGCCGTCGGCGGTGGAGCCGCCGGAGACGGCCGTTTTGACTTTGTAGCCGGTCTGCTGGGCGCCATCGCCGAGGATCTTAACGCTGACATAGGCGTCGGTGCCGAAGTCCTTGCTCCGAAGAATCACGAGGGTGCCGCTGGTCACGGCGGAGACACCGGTAATTTCGGAGACGGCGTTGACGGCCGTCGCCTGGTTGGCCACGGTGGTGCCTGCGGCCAGGGTCAGTTCGGTGGTGCCGCGATTGGAGCCGAGTTGCAGGGTAATCTGGTCGGTGGAGACGCTGCCCGAAAGGTACATCAGGCCGGTTTCGCCGGAATCGACGGTGTTAACGGTAACCGTCATGGTGGCGCCGTCGATGAGCTTGGCGGCATTGACGCTCAGTTCGTCGACGACGGTGCTGGAGACCCCACTGGTGGTGTAGGCTTTATTGCCATTAAGGAGTTTCATGCCCTCAAACTCGGTGGAGTTCGCGATACGGCTGATACTGTTAATCGCCGAGTCCACCTGAAGCTGGTTAGCGTCCTTTTCCTCATCGCTCAGGGCGCCGGTATTGGCCGCGGTGACCAGGAGCGATTTAATGTCAATCAAGAGCGAGGAAATCTCGTTGAGGGCACCTTCTGCTGTCGCGATGACATTGGAGGCACGGATGGAATTGTTGATGCCGGCGTTGATGCCCGCCATCTCCGACCTGAGGTTTTCCGACGCGATCAATCCTGCCGGGTCGTCCTTGCCCGAGTTGATACGCAGGCCGGACGAGAGACGTTGCAACCGTGTGCTCAGATCGGCGTTATTGCCAATGAGCTTGTTGATTGCGTTCATCGAAGCGATATTCGTGTTGATACGTGACATAGCGTATCCTCCGTGACAAGACAAGCGAAGACGTACTTCGCCCGCTCTGTCAGGCCCAGCCCTTGGCGTCCTGGCTGAACCTGAACGAACCCAACAGCCCCTTCACCGCACCCGCAGGCGACGGTGTCTGTCTCGACGCGATATCCCACGATACCGCCGTCCTGTGTCGAGAACAAACAGACTGCATTGATAGTTGCCGACGCCCTTAACTTGCGCGCCCCGGGCGCCGGCTCATATCAGAACCATATTCAGTTATACACGTGGTTTATTCAACCGTGTCGCATGAGGAATGCTTGGTGGGTTCCACCACACGGCGGCATTCAAGACCGCTGGCGCGGCCGGCCTGTTCTGCTGACAGGCTGCAAAGACATGAGCAGCAACTCCGTTGCGAACTCCGTGACGCCCGCCGGAAACCGATATGCGTCCTGGCCGGTTCCTGTTGGCGGGACTCGTCCTTGAGTCATAAGCGACTCACAACTGCGGGCCCTTTCCTGGCGTCCCAGGATTTTAGCAGCACCCGCGTGTTGCTTTGAGATTTTCGTCCGGTTGGTCCGGAAAACTTTAGTAAGCGCGGCAATATTTTTCGCGAGGTGTTTATGGGACGTGAAGGGCGTCGTTTCCTGGCTGGTTACCAGGTGGGACGACCGCCGGGGCCGACGTGCAGGGGGCAAAAAAAAACCAGGCCACCTCCTTAGCGAACCCCGCTGGGGTACTCACTAAGTAGGTGGCCCGGCTATCGTCAAGTCGTTGTGCCCGGAGAGGGCTTACAGGTTTAGCCCAGCAGGCTGAGCACACTCTGGGGAGCGTAGTTGGCCTGGGCGAGCACGTTGGTCGCTGTTTGCACCAAGATCTGCGAGCGGGTGAGCTTGGAGATTTCGGTGGCGTAATCGGTATCGCGGATGGCGGACTCGGCGGAACTGAGGTTCTCACCGGTCACCTGCAGCGAGTTGATGGTCACCTCCAGCGTGTTCTTCTGGAAGGAACCGAGTCGGCCGCGAAGGGTGGACACGTCCTTGATGGCACTGTCGACAATTTCCTGGGCGGTGTAGAGGTTGCCGGAACTGAGGGAGTTGGTGCCGCCGCTCTTGAGGGTGTTGAGGTAGCCATCGGTGGAATTACCCAGGCTCGTGGTGGCGACGTTCTGAATGCCGATGGATTCGAGTCCCTGGGCGGTGACCGAAGCCCCGAGGGCGAAGTCCGCCCCGCCGCCGGTAATGTAGAAGGTTTCGGTCGCGGTGGAGAGACCGGCGCCGTTGGTGAGGTCGATCTCGGCGTCGAGCATTTCGGTACGAATAGAGATCTTTTTGCCGTCACCGGTGGCACTGGTGCCGTTGACCGTCGCACTGTAATCGCGACCGGCTATCTGGGCGTCATCGGTGGAGCCGCCAGAAACAGCGGTTTTGACCTTGTAGGCAGTCTGCTGGTTGCCGTCGCCCAGAATCTTGACGCTGACATAGGCGTCGGTGCCAAAGTCTTTGCTGCGGAGAATAACCAAGGTGCCGCTGGTAACGGCGGAAACACCGGTAACCTCGCTGACGGCATTGATGGCCGTAGCCTGGTTGGCCACAGTTGTCCCGGCGGCGAAGGTGAGTTCGGTGGTGCCGCGGTTGGAGCCTACCTGGAGACTGATCTGATCGGTCGAGACGCTGCCCGACAGATACATCAGCCCGGTTTCGGCGGAATCCACGGTATTGACCGCTACGGTCATGGTGGCGCCGTCGATCAACTTGGCGGCGTTGACGTTCAGATCCGCGATCACGGTATCGGAGACGCCGCTGGTGGTATAGGCCTGGCCGCCGTTGAGCAACTTGATACCCTGAAATTCTGTCGTGTTGGAAATACGGGTGATGCTATTGAGGATCGAGTCGACCTGAAGCTGGTTGGCGTCCACTTCCTCGGAACTGAGCCCACCGGAGTTGGCTGCCTCGGAAAGCAGTCCCTGGAGGTCGAGCAACATGGCACTGACCTCGTTCAAGGCCCCTTCGGCCGTCCCGACGATGTTGATGGCTCGCTCGGCGTTTTTGATGGCCGAGGAATTACCCGCGATCTGCTTGCGCAGGTTTTCGGAGGCAATCAGACCGGCGGGATCGTCCGAGCCGCGATTGATCCTCAAACCAGTGCTCAACCGCTGCAACGACTGGTTCTGATCGGTCGTGTTGCTGTTGAGAACTCGGGCACTAATTAACGCACTGACATTGGTATTGATTCTACTCATCTTGCTCAACCTCCTGAGCTTATACTTGGCTCCGGCTTGAGGGTTTTGCGGGACCAGCCTCATTTACGTATTGGGCTCGTTTACCGCTCATTTCTGCCCTGGGACCTTTTTTTTACCGGAGTCCGGGTGTTCTTAATGTTCTGCAAAAAACTGGCTTTTTCGTTCTGGCCTACCGAGTAGCTCGGTCAGCCGCCGAGCACCTACAAGAATAGTGTCACGGCATAGGCACCCTTCCTTCCCTAAAACCTGACTCCCCTTTTCATGTGCCAATATCCACTTTTCGTCCGCCGACCTGATCGTCACCATGTCGGCAGAGGTGTCATCGTCCAGTAAAAAGAACCGACTTTAACGGTTAAAACGGGCCAAGGCTTATCGGACAGGACCTGTGCCGTTTACCCCTTGCAGGAGGCATAAAACGCGGTCAGGGGTTTCCAGGTACATGAAAATAACTTCAGGCACGTCCCATAAGAATGTGTGGTGGGAGTATCTCAGTGGCTTGTGCGCAGCACGGGGATTCCTCCTGCATGGGCCGGTAGATACCCCAGCATCAGAAAGTCGGCTCAGCGCAGAACAGCGTGAGATGAAGAGCCCCCGGCCATGGTTTGGCCCAACAGCGCAAAGAACAAGACACAACAATGGACGCTAGTTGTGTCTTGTCACGAAGAATACAAACTTCTCTGGACCCGTTGACCAAGGACGATGGTCGTCGAGTTGGAAGTCAGTCTCTATGTCAGTGGCTCACCAAAGCCTCGGGCGAGTTTTTGGTGCTTCCTGGTGGCGGTGCGGGTCTGGTCTTATGTGTCGGCCCTTGCGTTAAGGACGCGCTGAGGTCCGATATAGGCCCAGCCCGCTGCGCCGGTGCTCGCTTGGCTTACTGTAAGAGGGAGAGTACCGATTGGGGCGTCTGGTTTGCCAGCGCCAGGACACTCGTCCCGGCATTGACCAAAATCTGGCTTCGGGTCAGCGCCGCAGTTTCAGCGGCAAAGTCGGCATCGCGAATGGCCGACTCCGATGCCGTAACGTTTTCGAGGGTGGTGCGCAGGGAATTCATATTGGTGTCGAGGGTGTTGCGTTCGAAGGAGCCAAGCCGGCCCCGAAGGACGGACACTTGCTTGATCGCCTCTTCGATAATGAGAGACGCCTCGCGAGCGTTGCCGTTGACGAGCGAATAGGCGCCGCCGGTGGCCACTTCGTTGAGGAAGCCGGCTTCGGTCGATCCGAGCCGACTGGCCACGACCGACCGGATGCCCAGACTGGTCTGTTCTGATGTGTTGATGTGGGGGCCTAACTGGAACATGGCGCCGCCGCCGGTGATGGAAAACGTCGTGGTATTGCCGGCCCCGAATTGCTCGTCCAACTGCATTCGCAGGTCCAAGCTGCCGGTGTTAAGGGTGATTTCGCGCCCGCTGCCCACGGTGGTCGCACCGTTGATCGTGGCCGTGACATCGCGCCCGGCGTCGCGTTGCACCGTGGAACCGTCGGTGTCGACGCAGGTGAACGTGCCGGAGCTGCTGGGTAAGGCCCGTACCGAGACATAGGCGTCGGAGCCGTAGTCGACGCTCTTGAACGCCAGGCCCGACTGGGGGCGGGTCGCACAGAGGAACGTCGCCGAGACCCCAATGGCGGCCGTCACGGCGTTGATGGCCGAGACCATGTTGGATGTGCGGAAGCCGGAGACAAAACTGAACACTTCGACGCCGCGGTTCGAAGCAATTTCCAACGTCACCGATTGGCTCACCTGGCTGGTGCGAAACTGCAGCTGGCCTCGCTGGGCCGACTGAACACCTGAGACCTTTACGCTGAGATAGTCTTGCCCGCCCAGCACGGCGCTATAGATGTCCATTGCTCCGACCGCGGACGTTGCCACGCCGCTGGTGACGTAATCGAGATTACCGTTGAGCAAGTGCAGCCCGGCGAAGGTCGTGGCGTTGGCGATGCGAGTGATGCTGTCGATGGCGGAATCCACCTGGAGCTGGTTGGCTTCGATCTCGTCGGCGCTCAAGGCGCCGGAGTTGGCGGCTTCGACCGTCAGCTCTTTGATGTTGACGAGAAGGTTGGCCACCTCCGCCAAGGACCCCTCGGCGGTCGCGATGACGTTCGAGGCGCGTTCGGAGTTTTCAATCGCCTGGCCGATGCTACCGATTTCCGCACGTAGCGATTCGGATGCAATCAGTCCTGCGGGGTCATCGGCACCTCGGTTGATGCGCAGCCCGGTGCTCAAACGTTCCAACGTTTGATTCAGGTCGCGTGTCGAGCGTGCAAGTCCCACTTGCGCTGTCAGGGCCGGTATGTTTGTGTTAATCCTAGCCATCGTCAATCCTCCGTGACTAGCAGGGTCAGGTCAACGTGCATCTTGCCTACTCGACGGCGGGTGTTATGGTAACGCCCTTTTGGCCCACACGGCCGGTCGCCGAGGTTGACCCAATCATTTCTTGGGTTTGTTTTCTTGGTTCTCTTGGCTGGAGACGTCTTTGGGCAGCTCGGTGATATCTTCCAGGCGTACGGCGGCCGCCCGCTTGTTCTCCAGCTTGATCGCGTCGTACACTTCCTTACGATGAACCGGTATGGCCGCGGGAGCCGATATTCCCAAACGGACCTTGTCACCACGTATATCTACAACGGTGATTTCGATGTTATCACCGATCATTATTGTCTGGTCTTTTTGTCTGCTTAGCACCAGCATCGTCAGCTCCTGCGCCCTTTTGGGCAGTTATCTCGCGTCCCTGCGAGCATTTGTGGCAGGCTGTGGCATCCTTTAGTTTACGCCGCTACGCCGCGTGAGCCTTCGACCATGGACGGTGGTCCAAGGCGACGCGTTTCGCGTCTGAACCAGCCCTCTCAGGCGGTCAAGCTCGCGTGTTGGCGTGCCTCGTCCAGCTGCATCAATGGATGCCGCGTGCTGTATTTTTTTTCTGATAAGACCAATTGCCGGGCGCGACGGTTGGCGGCGTTGACCACGAGCGGCCCCTGCAGATTGCCGGTCAAGGCGTGCGTCACCTTGTTGATGACGATGAACACCTGGGCCTGACTCATGTCCTCCAAGCCAATCTGGCTGAATTCTTCAGGCTTGGCGGGCACTTCGTAGTCCGGCACAAACAGACAAGGATCGCACACCACAAAGGCAACTTCGGGCCGACTCACCGACTGCAACCAGAAGAAGTTGCCCTCATCGCTGATCGCCAGCAAGGCGTAGTGGCTCTCGTCGGGAAAGCCAAGCACGCCCTCGGGAAATTCGATCAAACGCTCCTCATCAACCTCTATCCATCCAAAACGTGTTGTCTGGACCTTCATAACGGAAGTCCTCCTAACTTCTGCGTCCATGTCCCGCCGATGCGCTCCGTCGCTGCACCACTGTGGGACAACTCTCCGGCCGGATCCTCCGGCTCTGCATTTCTGTCTTTTGGCCTCTCTCGCTCACTCATTTCCCTCATCCCTCTAACCTAGAAAGTCCAGCAAGGAAATACTGGTCAACTGGCTGCCGGCCGTCAGATTAGCCTGTAGCGCCGTGTAAAGGTTTTGATAACGGGTAATGGCCTCGGTGAAATCGACGTCGCGAATGTCGCTTCGCAAACTCTCTAATGCCAGCCGGCTGTCTTCAATCTGTGTCCGCCGACTGAGCAGGGCCTGCATCTGCGCCCCGACCTGGCCCCGCGTGTCGCTCAGGCCCTTGCGCGAGGTTTCCAGCGCGCTGGCCGCCGCGGAGATCGCCTCGTCGCGTACGGCCGGCTCACCCCCTTGACGCAAGGCGTCCCGCAGGGCTAACAGCTGCGAAAAGAGCCCTTCGGGCTGGGCCGGGTGCACGTCGTCACCGGTCAGCGTGTCGGCACTGACTGCTTGCTGCAAGCCGAGTTGTTCGGCAACGTGATAGCCGTTCTCACTGATCGTCGTCACCGAGAGATCCCCCGCGCCGCTGACCGTGTCGGTCAGTTCAATTCCATTGCCGAGACTCGCCAGAGCCGCCGTCACGTGCCCGCCCGTGGCCGTATTGATCAGAGTCATGACATCCTGAACCGTCGTAGCCGTGCTCAGATTCACATCGTAGGAGCTCCCGTCCCTCGCGGTAACCTGAATGACCCCATCGCCGGCGTCGTTGGTCGTGGCCACCCCCACTGCTCCGTTGAGGTCCGCCAGCAGCGACGCGCCGGTCATCGAGCGAATGCCCAGGTCCGTCGCCGTGGTGCCGCCGTTCTCGCCGATGGTCAGCTCCGAACCGCTGAGGAGGTTGTGCACGTTGAGGCCCGTGCCGTCTTCGTTAATCTGGGCCCGCACCGCCACGCCCGCCTGGTTGATGATGTTGAGCACATCTCCCAGCGTCGTCGCCGTTGAAAGATCAAGCGGCCCAATCGGGTCTGTCAGCGAGTTGGCGATGACCAACCCGGAAGACAAATCGATGCCCGCCCCGCCAGCTAGCGCCGTCACCGGCGTTGCCAGCGTCAGGCGAGCATCGACGTCCTGGCCCGTTAACGTCACCCCGGCCCCCGCGCCGGTGGCACGATATATTCCCAGATCACGGGCAGTATTACCCGTGCCCACCTCCCGCACCGTAATGTTGCCAGGCGACGTAATCTCCAGGCCCGAGCCGTTGGGCGGATCGGTCACCGTCACAAACGTCGCATCAGTATTGATCTTGTCAATCACGTCGCCGATCGTCACGCAGTTGCTCAGGTCCACCACGGCCGAAAGCACGCCGTCACTGACCGCAATGCTGCCCAGACGCACCCCTTGGCCCGTTGCTCCGTCGAGGTCCGACAGAAGCGTGCTTCGCGTCAGGGCCGGATCGAGATCGGCGGTGCCCACCACACGCTGGCTTTGTGCGCCGAACGTGTCGTTGCCGTCGACACTGAAGCCGATCTGATTGTCGTCGGCCACCCAGGTCTGCATCGCCGTCAGGTCGCCGCCAAAGAGCACCCCGCCGTCCGACTCGGCAAACGGCGCCTCCGTTCCGTTGCAGCCTGCGAACACATACGAGCCCCGGCATGTCGTGTTCGCCAGCGTCACCAACTGGCTGATAATCTGATCGATCATCACCGCGTTCGATTCGCGCCCGGCGTCGTCGGTGCCCATCCCCACGCTCTGCAGCGCCAGCGAGTACGCCTCCTGCACCAGGTCAACCGACTGGCCCAGCGCTGTATCCGTCGTGGCCAGGTAGTCGTCGGCATAGTCGATGTTGCTGGCGTACTGGTCCTGGCGTTCGAGCAGACTGTCGAGGTACATGATCGTCGTCGCCTCGGCGGGGTTGTCGCTGGGCCTTGCCAGCTTGAGCCCCGTGGACAACTGATTCTGCACCTCCAGCAAATCCACCGAATTCGTCCGCACGCTGTCGAGGAAGAAATCACTTCGCATCAACAACGATACACGGCCAACATTGGTAGGTCTTACTGCGGATGACATTGGCTATCCTGCCTCGCCTCTAAACACGTCTTGGTACACCTGACACATCTTCTTAACGCTTCTACACTATCCTTATTGCGTCTCGCGCCGGTCCGGGTCATCGCGCCAGGGCGATTACCTCGTCGAGCATTTCGTCGACAATTCCCACAAACCGGGCAGCCCCTTGAAAGGCCCGCTGAAACACGATCATATTCACCGCTTCTTCGTCGATCGACACACCGGAAATACTCTGCCGCTCCGCTTCAAGCGTATGCAGGATCACTTCCGAGGCCGTGTAATTGTCCTGAGCCGCCTTGGCGTCGGCGCCGATCCTGCCCACCAGCGACGTCAGCTGCTCACCGATGCTCACGCCATTAAACGACGTGACGCCGGTGGTACCTAATTGAGCGATGGTGCCGGCCACCTGCCCGTTGCCCGCCAGCCCGCTGGCACTGGCGACCACCTTGCGCGGCTGGCCCACCAGTTCGCTGGCCAAGGCGATGTCGTCACCGTTGGAGCCGGCGAAAAAGGTGTTCACGCCCAGCGCCGCCAGCACGTTCGTTGCGTCGCCACTATCCGCCGGCGCCGAAAACCCGAACGAAAAGCCCGAGTCGGCGCTGATGGCCAACTGGTTCGACGCGTTGACGCTCGCCGAAATGTTCGCCACCGCGTTCAACGCCGCCGCCAGGTCGCTCAGCGTCGTGTCTGTCGCTCCCATGCCCACGTCCACCTTGATTTGCGTCGCGGTGGTGGTGCCCGTGGTGCTGTCGGTGACGTTAACGGTGAACACGCCGTTGGTCACCTGCCATTCCAGGCCGCTCGCGTCCATGTCGCTCAGCGCCTCGGCCGGGTCGGCCACGGAAAAGGAACTGGTAAGACTCGTATAACCATCCAGAGCCGCCCCCAGCGAATGCAGCTTGTTTACCTCGAAAATCAACCCCGACGCCCACACGTCCAACTCCGCCAGCGTACCGCCCACTTGGTCGTCCCGCGCCGTAATCAGACCGTGCAACTTGCCGCTGCTGAGCGACACTTCCAGATCGTTGTCATCAAAGACCACCTGTGCCAAAGCGACGCCGTCGTCATCGATGGTCTCCCGGTAGCTCAGCCCGCGACTTGTCGAGTACTGGATCAGCGGGTCGTTGCCCACGTACACGTTGACTGCGCCGCCTTCCACCTCGTTGGTGCGGATGTTGATCAGTTGTCCCAGCTGCTTGAGCAGGTCGTCGCGCTGGTCACGCAACGCCGCCGACGAGCCGGCACGGCCCGCTTCGGTCGAGACAATCTGCTGATTCAAGCGGGCAATTTCCGTCGCCAGCGAATCCGCCTCGCTCACCTGGAAGCGTACCTGAGCGTCCAGGTCGTTCTGAATGCTCGTCATCTGCCCCCGTAAATTCCGCACCGCATTGGCCAGACTGATCCCCTCCTGCAGCACGACACTGCGTGAGGCCGTCTCCTGGGGCTGATTCTGCAAGGTCGACCACGCCTCGAAAAAAGCGTTCAATCGTGTCGACAAATCCGAATCTGTCAGTTCGTTGAACGCCGCCTCCACCCGCGCCAAGGCCTGGTCCTGCACCTGATACGACGCCGAATCGCCCACCGCCGTGCGTATCCGACCGTTCAACGCGTCGTCCACCTGGCGCACCACATCGATCATCGTCACGCCCGTACCGGTGAACTGACCCGGTACAACTTCCATAGACTGCGTCGGCGCCAGATGAGGCGACTGCCGCGAATAGCTCTCCGTCGCGGCGTTGGCCATATTGTTGCCCGTCACCGCCAGGGCAGCCTGCGAGGTGATGATCCCCGTGCGGCCAATCTGTAGCGCTCCATTGATCAGTGGCACGTTTAGGCTCCCAATACCCTACGCCAAAGCATCCACCAGCCGATTCTGCGCGCCGCAAGCACGCCGACCCGACTGGCCGTAAAGACCTATATCACAACCCGACCGCGCGATGATGCGAAACACATCGTCAACATGTCCCAGAATCTTGCGCGTCGCGATCTCATTAATCCGATTCAAACGACGAGCTTTCTCCACCGCCTCACGCAACCGCTGTGCCAAACGCACCAGCAGACTGCGCTGCGGTTCTGGAGCCGCCTGGGCCAATTGCCGTGCCGTCGCGCCCACACGTGACCGACCGTGCAGCAACGCACGCGACGCCTGCTGCACCGCCTGACGACGACGCTGCTCCTGCCCCTGCAACGACGCCACCAGAGACTGCTCCCGCTGAGACAACGCCTGCAAAGACGTCATGTCATAACGGCCCATCGCGTCCAGCTTGCCGTCCAGCACCCGCACCAGCTCTGTCTGGAGGCCCAGCTCTTGCTGCAACACCGCGATCAGTTCCTGGACGTGCTCACTCATCGCCGGTCCCTCCCATCAGCAGGCACCATCGGCCTCCGCGGGCCGCCTCCAAGGCCTCCAGCGACGCCGTCTGGGCCTCTAAGCCCTCAGCCAACTTCGAGCCGCCGCCCAACTGCCGACATAACGCCGTCGCTATCGGCGAGTCGCCACGCTCGCTGATCCGCTTGACCAACTCCTGGTCCAGCTGCCTCATGAACGCCGTGTTGCCCGGTCCTGAATCCAGCACCGTTCCCTGACTTGACTCGCGCATCTCGCGAAGCAGCGCCCCGTAGAACGTCTGGTTGACGAACTGATTCGCTAACGCTTGCATCTCACTGTGCTGGCTGGTCACTGGCCCAATCATCGACGCTACTCCGTACGTATGGTCGCCCGCAAAGCCCCCACCCGGTGGATTTCGTGTAATGTATTAATCTTGTCCTCTATCGGCACGTTCAACTGATCGAGGGCGTCCATTAGTTGCTTCAACTTCACCCCGCCGCGATCCGTCGTGTCGAAACGCCCCCATTGGCTCTGCTTGACCTGGGGCTGGCCCGCTACCGGCTCCGGCGTCGGCTCCACCACCCGAATCGACAACCCGTTGACGTGCACGATCACCGGGGCAATCTCCACGTTGCCCGTCAAGACGATCACGCCCGCCTTTTCGTTGATCACCACCGCCGCTTCCGGGTCGGGCACGTTGAGCGTCAGATTCATGATCCGCGCGATAAACGGCGCCGCGTAAGCCGCCTGCTGGGCGGGAATCGTCACCTCGACAAACTTGGGCGTCACCACCGTCGCCGGCGGCGCCCACGCCTGGCCCGCCTCGTCCATGTAACCATCCATGTTCACCGGGGCCAGCTCTTCGTTCACACTGTCGGCAATCGCCTTGGCCAGCTGCCAGTTCGCCTGGTCGTCATCAATCACCAGTGTAAAAATCGAACGGCCCGCATATTTCTCGTCGTCCACGTACATGTAGACAATATCCGTTTCTATGTCGGCCCCGTCCTTAACGATCCCACCGGTGGGGTTCTCGGCGTCCGGAATGGACACCGGCCCCTGGGCAATCGCGTACAACCGGTCGTCTTCATAATTCGACCCGAACAAAGGCGTCAGCAGCAACGTGCCGCCCCGAAGACTCTTGGCCCCATAGACGCTCTCAACGCTCACGTCAATCTGATCGCCGTCGAGCACCCCGTTGCGACCCAGTTGCGCCGTCACCACCACATAGGCGAAATTCTTGGCGTCCTTGAGATCCTCCAGCTCGACCGGGTTGCCCAGCTTCTCCAGCATCTCCCGCAGAGGCCGCGTCGCCACCAGCGAATCGCCTCCGTCGCCCGTCCCATTGAGACCCACCACCAGACCATGGCCAATCAGCTTGTTCGTCCGCTCGCCCAAAGGCCGCGAAATGTCGCGTATCCGCGTCAACGCACCCAAAGGCTCTGCCAGAACCAACAGCCAGAGCAACGCCAGCCATGTCATGACGCAGCGGGACCGCCGCCCCACCGCTGTGCTGTTCGATTCTGATCTGTTGCGATCGTTCACCTTAATATCTCCCAAGCTCAAAACGGAGCCAACCAGTCAAGAAATCCGAAAATCAGACCTCGTTTGGTGGCGTCGCGCGTCATGCCCGAGTGCTCCTTGCGCAGGTCCAGCCGCGCCAGAGAACTCGAAAGCACCGTCTTGTCGGCCCCGATGTCCTTGCCGCTGCACATGCCCGTCAACGTGATCGTCGTACGCTCATCGTCGGTCACCACCGTGTGGGTCGCCTCGAGCACCAGATTGCCGTTGGGCAGCACGTCCATCACTTCGGCCCGAATCCGCGCCGTCAACGTATCCTGACGGTCGATGTCGCCCTTGGCGTCCAGCTTACGCGTGTGCGAGAGCTTGACCTTGGGAGTCCCACCACCCTGCTGGTCGGCGCCCAGGTTGCCGCTGGTAAACTTCAACCAGTCTTCCAACGCTGTGTCGATCGAGTTCTTCCGCTCGGTCTTCGTCTTGGCCTTGGTGCTGCTCTTGCTCACCTCGTTAACCACAATCGTGATCAGATCATGAACCCGCACATCCCGAGGCCGAGGCTTGGCAACCGTGATCCACGACGCTTCTCGCGCCGAAACATGGTCCTGGTTATAGCCCGAAAGCCCCCGCGCGCCGGCACCTTGACCCGTGCCCTCCAGAAGCGCCAACGACGAGCTGGCGCCCACCCCCTGGCCGCGTACGTTACGCACCCGCGTGGTGCGTTCCGCCCGCAGGTAAATACTGTTCGTCGGACCGGCCTGCAACAAAGCATCGGCCCAGCACAGTACCACCATACTCATGACTATCGTTGTCGTCTTCATCGGTACTCCCCTTGCCCTCGATAGGCCATACGTGTTAGCGTGTCCCCATTCTCACGAAACGACCCCACCGCTTCCGGTCCATCGGCCTGCGCCCCCAACCCGATCGTCACCTCGCCCTTGCCCGTCACACGCCCCTCTACCATCGTGCGTTTGGGCCCGTAACAGACCGTCACGGCGTCGTCGAGCCCCCCATCCTTCAACGCGCGACCGTGGAGCGTAATCTCCACCGAGCCCGATTTGCTCCGCAGCGTCACCATCTGGTTACGCTTGACATACAAAAGCGTCCGTATGGCCTCGGGCCGAATCATCTGATGATGTCCGATGGGCCGGGCCACTTCCTTGCCCAACACATCTTCCACACGCCTGAATCCCAGGTCCCGCAGATTGTCCACCCGCTGCACCATCAACTTGACATCCGCCTGCGTTATCACCTGCGAGGGCAGCAAGTCCCGTGTCGCCACCACCGTCTGGCACATCAACTCGACATAGCCTCGCACCCGCACCGTCGGCCAGGTAGCCGGTGCCGCCTCGTCTGCTATCCCGTCGGCCGCCTGCTTATCCGCCAGCTCAAAACGAACAGCCCCCAGCCTCACCGCCGACTGAGGCCGCAAGTCGTAACGCCCTTCGCTGGCCGGCCGCGTCAACCAATCCGGCTCACTGCAATCCCAACGTATCTTCAACCGACCCAGCTCATACCCCGAAAGCTGAGCCACCGTCCGCGTCAACTGCGCCGCCAACGTGTTAGGTTCTGAAACGAGAGCCTGCTCAGCCAACGCCGACACGTCACGCGCCTCAACGTGCGACAAAGCCGTCTCGCTCGCCCGACTCTCATCCGCACCATTGTCCACCACCGTAGTCTTAACCGCCGTAGTCGCTGCCACTCCACCAACAGCCAAACCCGGCTCGACACTCTCTGCCTGCTCTTTGCCCCTCGTGGCCCGGGCCGACGGATCGATCAAACGACAGCAGCTCGCCCCGAAAATGTCCACCGTCGCCGGGTCGATCCGGGCCTGACGCAAAGCCCGCTCGACGGCAAAAGGCCCCACCGTCGGCACCGAATCCTCACCCGGCAGCGCCAAAACCGTCAAAGCCTTCAGTTCGTTCGTCCGCTCCGCCGTCGCCGACCGCACCCGCGCCACATCAGCCAGCCGCACCGGACCACTTGTCAGAGGTGATTGCGGCAACAGACGTATCGTCGTACGCTCCAGCTGCTCGCCGTACACGCCGACCGCCGCCACGCCACTCATCGCCCACCAGGCGAGCCCCCACATCATGATTGTCCGTTTACGTATCATCATCTTTGCAAATGCTCGTGTGCCTCAATCATACCTTAACGACGCAACTGACTGATCGTTCCCAGGTTTTCATCCGCCGCCCGGATACTCTGCGAATTCAACTCGAACGTCCGTTGCGTGCGAATCATCTCTATCAGCTCCTTGACGGGATCGACGTTGCTGGCCTCAAGGTAATTCTGTGTCAACGCGCCAAAGCCCGCATCAGTAGGATTGCCTTGCCGCGGTGCGCCACTGGCCTCGGTCTCGACAAACAGATTGGCGCCCGCCGACGCCAGACCGTGCGGGTTGTTGAACTTGAATATCTGGATCTGATCGACCGTCTGCTCCTCGCCGTTTACGTCGACGGTAATGGTTCCATCAGCATGGATGGTAATGCTCTCCGGATTGGTGCCTTCCGGCAGGTTGATCGTCGGCTCGAGCAAAGGGCCATCGGCAGTCGCCACGACAAGGTCCCCGTCGCGATTCATAATGAAGCTGCCCGCCCGCGTGTACGCCTCGCCGCCGCCGATCCCCTCAAAGGTACGCACCCGAAAGAAGCCCGGCCCCGTGATAGCAACGTCCAAAGGCCTGCCCGTCTGCTCCAGCGACCCGTTGCCCATGTCCAACTGCGTGTTGGATACACGCACGCCGTGCCCCACAAACAAACCCGTGCTCGTGCGATCACCCAGACTGTTGAGGGCACCCGGCTGGCGTCGTTGCTCGTAGAAAAGGTCCTCAAAATTGACCCGTTGTGACTTGAACGCCGTCGTGCTCGCGTTCGCCAGATTGTTGGCGATCACATCCATGCGCGTCTCCATCGCATGCATGCCCGTCGCCGCCGAATACAGTCCTGTCACTGCCATGCGCTTGCCCTATTCCTTAACTTGCCCTAGCCCAGGCTCGCCAGACGAGTCGTGGCCATACCTAATGTCTGGTCCTGCACCTTGAGCATGCTCATGTTTAAATCAAACAGCCTCTGCGCCCGAATCATCCCCGTCAATTCCTTGATGGGGTTGACTGCCGAGTTTTCCAGCGCCTTCTGTTTTACATGGGCCCTCACCGGTCGCGGCGATGCCGCCGTGTCAGTCACATAAAAATTGTCCCCCGTCTTACGAAGCACCTGAGGATCGTCAAAATCGACTATGCCGAGCCTGGCGACCTGTCGGCCACCCTGTTCGATGGCTCCGGTTTCAGAAATGACGCACTGCTCGTCAGGGTTGAGCGTGATGGGTTTGCCTTTGGTGTCAAGAACGCTGCGCCGCCCCGCCGAGGTCACCAGGTGATTCTGCTCATCAAGCACAAATCGGCCGTCACGGGTGTAGCAGGCCTGCCCATCCGGGCCTTGCACCTGAAAGAAACCTGACCCATCCAACGCCACATCAAGGTCCCGCCCCGTCCCCTTGATGCCGGCCGGCGAGAAATCGGTCGCCGTGGGCAACGCCGAACAACCGCCCCCGATACCCTCTAACAAGGAGTCGGTATGGCGGCGCTGACCCGTCTGCTGCGCCTCGGTGGGCCGACCACGCAACAACGCCAAGTCACGCTTGAATGACACCGTGTCCGCATTGGCCAGGTTGTTTGCAGCGACATCCTGTCGATACAAGTTTGCCAATGCGCCTGCGGCTGATACGTACAGACCGTAATGCATCGCTCATCCTTAAGCTTTTACAGGGTCGAGATCTCCGCCTCGACGGCGGACTGGTCCGCATGAGCCTCTTGACGGATATGCTCCTGAGCCGCCAGCAGCGCCACCCTGACGATATCCTCCGCCAGCGTCGCTGCCTTGATGCGCGTATGACAGAAAAGCTCGCTGGACCAGTCATCCTGCTCCGGCCCAGCGCTATCTCCTGCCTGACTCCGTGGCGCGTCCTTGAAAAGCATTCCCTTCGGCTCACTTTCTAAAAGGGCCCAGGGCTCTCCGAACCCGGGCGACCTCAAAGTCCTAATCAGTCCTGGCAGGCCCTTGTCGCGAACACCGTGCCAAATAGGCCATAAACCCGGGACAAGAACACACAAGCCAACGAAGAAAAACGCGTAAGTGCCTGTAAATAAAGCGATTAAAAAAATAATAGAAAAAAGGGTTTTATGAGCCCTGCCCGTGCCACCCCCCTGAAAGCTCGCCCACCGGTCGCGCAAATACTGCGCTATCGTGCTGAGACATTCGGCAAGAATTGCCTGGGCTGGCGTGCTCCCGGCGCAAACGGGGCGGCAGACCCTGACTGGAAACCATAAACCCCTGATAAGAAATGACTTACAAAAACACGGCCGGGCCGGGCCAGACAGCCCTGCAACGCCAGCCGGAGACGACTAGGAACTCCTACCCCAAATTACATTACAGCAACAGATTGGGTGAGGGCAGACAGAGCCGGCAGCGCTGCCGCCGCGCCACCAAGACCGCTGAAAGACGAAAACCCACGCAAAATCCGGGCTAGTCCTTGTCCCACGATGCCTCGAAGTCGTGGCTAAAGGCCTGGCCAAAATCGTAGATGTTGTCGAAATCCTCGATGCAGTCTTCCGGCTGTTTCTGCAGGTAGTCGTGCTCGATCAGGAGAAAGACGATCTCGCCGAAATCTCGCGTCGAGTGCACATGCCAACGCGCCAGCACCGACGTCGCCAGCAGGCCCCAATGTTCCAGGGCCAGTTGCCGGAGCCCCTCGCACAACTGCGCCCCGCTGACATGACGCCGGCCCGACTCATCGGTGATATCCGGATGCAGCTTGGTCACCGTAAAGTCGAGCCCCTCGCGCAGAAACTGCACCGCCTCCAGCGAGTACCGGCCGTCCTCGGCAATAATCTCTTCGATGCTGCGTGTCGGTTCAGTCGCCACCGTCCACCTCCCCGCTAGTGCACACGTTCGCCGGGCTGGGCCCCACTGTCCGGCGAGAGCACAAACACATCCTTGCCACCCGGCCCCGAGGCCAGCACCATGCCCTCCGAGACGCCAAACTTCATCTTACGCGGAGCCAAATTGGCCGCCATCACAACGAGCCGACCGACCAGCCCTGCCGGCTCGTACGCCTGCCTTATGCCCGCCAGAACGGTCCGCGTTTGCCCGCCAAGGTCCAACTGCAACCGCAACAGTCTGTCGGCGCCCTCGACCAGCTCGGCCTGGGCCACCCGCGCCACACGCAGGTCCACCTTCATGAATTCATCAAAACTGATCTCGGCCTCGATGGGCTCTTTCGCCAGGGGGCTATCCGGTTGTTCCGTCTGGGGTTGGGCCTGACTGGCCTGGTCCTGCTTGCTCTCGTCAATCATCGCTTGTACTTTCTCCGGGTCTACGCGTTCCACCAATCGTTCAAAGGGGTTGACAGGCCGTTGCTCCAGACGATCAGACAACGCTGACCAGGTTAACGGCTCAATATCCAATATAGCCTCAATCCGCCCCGCCATCACCGGCAGCACCGGCTTGAGATACACCGTCAGCAGCCTTACCGCGTTGACCGCCGCTGTCAAGGTCTCCCGCGCGTGCTCGGGATCGGTCTTGATCGCCTTCCAGGGCTTGCGCTGGTCGAGGTAGCGGTTGACGTGGTCGGCCAGTCGCGTGATCCGCCGCACCGCCGAGGCGTAATTGCAACCTTCGTAATCAGCCGCAATGGCCTCGCTCTCATCCTCCAGCGGGGCAAGCAGCTCCTGCGCCTCGCTGCTGAGCACGCCCAACTCGCTGTTGAGGTTCTTGTTGAGCATCGTGATCGACCGTGACGCCAGATTGGCCAGATTGCCCACCAGGTCACTGTTAATCCGCAATACGAAATCTTCCAGATTCAGGTCAATGTCTTCCGTGCCCGAGCCCAGCTTGCAGGCGTAGTAATAACGCAGATACTGAGGGTCGAGATACTTAAGGTACGTCGAGGCGTTGACGAATGTCCCCCGCGACTTGCTCATCTTCTCGCCGTTGACCGTCAAAAAACCGTGTATCACCAGCCGCTTGGGCACATTGAAGCCCGAACCCATCAGCATCGCCGGCCAGAACAACGCGTGAAAATAGGTGATGTCCTTGCCGATAAAGTGGACGATTTCCGTCTCGGGCTGACGCCAGTAGGCATCAAAGTCGCGACCTTCACGCCGGCAGTAATCCATCGTGCTGGCCATGTACCCAATGGGAGCGTCGAGCCAGACATAGAAATACTTCTCCGTCTCGCCCGGAATCAAAAACCCAAAATAAGGAGCGTCACGCGAAATGTCCCAGTCACGCAGACCCTGCTTGAACCACTCCAGCAGCTTGTTGTGCACCTGCTCGTGCACGTGACCGCCGGCCACCCACTCCATGAGCGGCTCAGTGAAATCTGCCAGCTTGAAAAAGTAGTGCTTGCTCTTGCGATGCACCGGCTTGCTGCCACAAACGCTGCATCGAGCATCCTTCAGGTCCAGCGGCGTGTACGTCGCGTGACAGACCTCGCACGAATCGCCGTACTGGTCTTCGGCACCACAGCGAGGACACGTGCCCCGAATGAACCGGTCCGGCAGGAACATCTTGTCCTGCTCGCAGTAGGCCTGCTCCACGTCGCGCGACACGATGTGACCGCCGTCCTTGAGACAACCGTAAATTGTCTCGCTGCACTGCTGGTTTTCCGAACTGTGCGTCGTGTAATAGTTGTCAAAACCGATCTCGAAACTGGCGAAATCACGCTGGTGCTCAACGTGCATCCGCCCGATAAGCTCTTCAGGGGCGATACCCTCCTGACGCGAGCGAATCATGATGGGCGTGCCGTGCGTATCGTCCGCACAACAATAGACGCAGTCGTGGCCACGCATCTTCTGAAACCGCGACCAGATGTCCGTCTGGACGTACTCGACCAGGTGGCCGATATGTATCGAGCCGTTTGCGTAAGGCAACGCCGCCGTCACCAGTATCCGTCTTGCCATCAATTATCCCTTGGGTAAAACCCACCGGCGCCTCGCGCCTGCCTTGAGTATAAAACCAGCCATCCGCCGTAGGCGAATACACAATCTATCATTCCCGCCAAAACGGGAATCCAGTTCCCCTACCCGACCAGCCTCCTCAACCCTGCCCGCCCGGGGAGGGGCCAGGCCCGGAACCATCACTCTTCTTACGCCGACGCCGACGCTTACGTTTCTTACGCGCCGGAGCCGCCTCGTCCGTCGCCGCCTCCTCCTGCGCGGGGCCGCTTGGCTTCGCTGAGGCACCGCGGGCAGGAGCGGCCGGCTTGACCGAAGCTGACCCCGCCTGATCCTGCTGGGGCTTCTGCCTGGTGTAACGCTCGAGAATCTCCTCGGCGCTCATGGCAATGACCCGACCCACTTCCAGGCGAATACGCACCAACTGCGTTAGGGGCTGCGTGTCGAGCACCTGCCCCAGACCGTGCTCGGTCTTGACCCATACGCCCAGCTTGGGCAGACGCTTGACCAATTCACTGTAAACAGCGTCTTCATAGCGCAGGCAACACTTGAGCCGCCCGCACCGACCCGATATCTTGCTAGGATCAAGCGTCGCCTTCTGAACCTTGGCCATCCGCATATTGACCGGCTGCAACACCTTCAAGAAATTCTTGCAGCAGCACTCCCGGCCGCACGTCTCGAAATCCGCCACCAGACGCGCCTCGTCCCGGGCGCCGATCTGACGCATCTCGATCCGCGTCTGATACTGCTGCGCTAACTCCCGCACCAGCCGACGAAAATCAACCCGCGCCTCCGCCGTAAAATAATAGATGATGCGATCGCCGCCAAAAAGATGCTCCGCCGTCACCAGCCGCATCGGCAGCTTGTGCTTGGCAATCAACTCCTCGCAGTAATGCAACTTCTCCTGGCTGGACGTATCCAGATGCCGCTGCTCATTGAGGTCTTGCTCCGTGGCGAATCGAACGAAACGCCCCTCACGACTCAGCGGATAATTCGAGCCGCCTTTCCGAGTGTACTCGTTGATCCGTTCCCGACTGATCGAACAGGTGCCCCGCTGGTGACAGAAGGGCGAGACAATCTCGCCCAGTTCCAAACCACGCTCCGTGTGCACCACAACATGCCGCGCCGTGGGCGCAATCTCACGCTCGTGATGCTGAAACTGGCCCAGCATGCCCATCTTGCCGTAACGCACCAACATCGTACGCTGACGCTCGCGTGAGCCCCCACCTTTACCCTTGGCTGGCCGAGAGCTGTTCTTGCGGGGGGCCGAGCTCTTCTCCGCTGCTTCGTTCGGATTATCACTCATCGTTTTTACTCTATCGGTTCCAAGACACCAGGCCCCTGCGTACAGGAACCGTCCCGGCATTTTTGTTCTTGTATCAAGACATACGCTTACCTGCAACGTCGAGGCCAGGTAACGTCTCGGTCGCCCTCCGGCGGCGTCACCCGCTCGGAACACTATCTCCGCATGGTCGGCCCTGCAGGGCCCCCCGCCCGCCCAGTCGCGCAAAACCTTGTGTATTCTAACAGAAGCCCTTCGAAAATCAACGCGGCATTCACGTTGGCCCGTACCTGGCTGACGGCGCGGTGACTGGCCTGGATGGCGTCGGCGCAACCTTGTGCCGTCCAGCGTTGGGCCAGCATGGCCACCACCTCTTGCTGATCGTAGTCGGTGGGCATCGGGTCATCGCTGGAAAGGGCCTGGTCGGTCGGGCTTACGCCGCTCTGCGAGCTGGACAGATCAGGGCCCACCCCCGCGGTGAAACGTAAGGCCTGGCTGAATGCGTGGGCAAGTACCTCAAGCCAAAGCAGTTGGCCTCGCCGATCCGCGTCGCCGGGGGTCATTTCGGGGTGATCCTCAGCCAGTTGCTGGCCGTAGGCCTTGGCAGCAGCCAAAACCTCTTGGGCGAGCGACAGTGCCGAGGGGAAGCCGAGTTGGGCCAATTTGGCAAGAATGACTCTTTTTTGCTCAAAAACGCCCATTTTCGCCAGGGCCAGGGCGGTTTCAGGCCGGCCGCCGACAAAGTCCGATAAGTAGGCGGCAGCAGACGCTTCTGCGCCCGCTTGTCGCAGGGTGCTATAGACGAATGCCTTGGGCAGGGGGCTCATGCGTATGGCTTGGCAGCGGCTTCGGACGGTGGGCAGGAGCATGTCGGGTGCGGCGGTGAGCAGGATGAGGAAGGTCTGGGCGGGGGGTTCTTCGAGGGTTTTGAGCAGGGCGTTTTGCGAGGCCCGGTTCATCGTTTCGGCCTGTTCTATGACGAAGATGCGGGCACGGCCGTGGGCGGGGCAGCTGGCGGCTGGCGTGATGACGAAGTCGCGGATGACGTCGATGGGCAGTTCGACGAGCTGTCGGTTTCGGCCGGCGCTGGAGTAGCGGCCCAGCTGGCGGTTGATGATGTGCAGGTCGGGGTGGGTGGCGGCGTCGACGAGATGGCATTCGTCGCAAGTGCCGCAGCTATCGGTAATTACGGCCTCGGCGGGCGGGTTGGCATCGTCTGTGGCGTGGGCCGGATGGTCCGATAACGCTTGTGCTGATGAGTGATTGGTCCAGTCGGCCAGGGCGGGTCGACCGGCAGGCCAGGGGCGTTGGACGGGTGAGGCGCAGAGTTGGAGCCTGGCCCATTGGCGGGCGACCAGGCCTTTGCCGATGCCTTCGGGGCCGTGGAAGATGAAGCCGTGGGGGGTGCGATGGGCTCGGCGGGCACGTTCAAGCCTGAGGATGGCGTTATCTTGTCCGGTGATGTCAAGCAGTGACATAGTGTTGGAGGGCCTCATACACTCGCCGGTGGACGTCGTCAACGGAGCCGGCGCCGTCGATGACGGAGAAGTCGTCGCGGGTCTGGGCCAGGTGCAAAAAGGCCTGGCGGACACGTTGGTGGTAATCGGCGGGACGTTGTTCGATACGGTCGAGTGGTTTGGAAGTGTTTGTTTTGTCAGGGCTTACGTCGCTGGGGGCGGGGGCAGCGGCGCGTTGGGCAGCACGTTGGAGACCGACGTCGCTGGGCAGGTCGATGATCAGGGTAAGGTCGGGCCAGGTACGCTCCAGGGCGGCGTCGGCGAGCTGGAGGACGTAATCGGGGCCTATCTTGCCGGCGACGGCCTGGTAGGCATAGGTGCTCGAGACCCAGCGGTCACAGAGGACGCAGCAGCCTTGGGCGAGGGCAGGTTTGATGGCTTGTTCGTAGAGCTGGGCCCGGCTGGCCATGTAGAGCAGGGCCTCGCAGCGGACGCTCATTTCGTTGTTTTGATGGTCGAGCAGGATGGAGCGGATTTGCTCGCCGATGGGGGTGGCGCCAGGGTCGCGCACGAGGAGGGTGTCGAGGCCCTTCTGGCGGAGGTCGTCCTGGAGCAGGCGGGCCTGCGTGGATTTTCCGGCGCCGTCGGGCCCGTCGAGGACGAGGAAACGGCCTGTAAGTCGTTGCCAATTCATGGGCTGATGATAGGGGGCCCGGGCAGGGGTGTCAACGGCGGGCGTGAGAGGGGCAATTATGAGTTATGAATGAAGATGAGAGAAGAGAAGATGTTGAAGGTGGAAGGTTGAAGGTTGGAGGTTGGAGGTTGAAGGTGGAAGCGGAGGCATGGGCTGGGAGATGGGCGACCCTTCGGGCCCTTAGCAGGGCTGCTGACGGAAGTGCGCACAAGGGGGGGGGCGGTTTTTTTGGCGAAGAACGGGGCTTCGTGCGCAATGTTGGTTGAGAAAGTGAAAAATGTTGTGTTAATATAGGTAATATGTAACGGTTGTAGCGTGCGCAATTTGGTCAGCGGCCTTCACATAAATGAAAAAAGGTGACATAAACTCGCGCGGTTTTAAACAAAACCGACACTCTTTTGCCGAAAATGGGTCGTTTTGAAGCGAAAAATGGGGGTAAAAAACAGGCCTTGCTAAAAGTGCGCTCATATACAGATTGCCCAGATTACCTATATTTTGCAGGGAAGAAGAAGGCACAAAGGGACACAGGCACAGGGGCATAGAGGGGAGGTGTCGCCTGCGGCGAGGGCTGGAAAGGACTCACTACGGAGACGCAGGTCACGCAGAAAAGAGACTATCTTTCTGACGGGATTGACATGATTGGAGAAGAGTCAGGATAGAAGAAGGGGCCTAGCCGTCATGGTAGTCAGGCGCCATGAAACGAAGCGGGTAAGGGGGCACTTTTTGGTGTGCAGAATGCAGAAGAGCACGCTGAAGCGTGAACTCTTACGGAGGAGGGTGGTTGGAGGAATCCGGCGATTTTACATCGGGGGCTGAGGTGCGGGGGCACGGGGTGGGCGGACGGTTGAGATTGCCACATCGGCGGGTGGCAGCGGTTTATACAGTAAACCGATGGTGAACTCCAATCAAGCCAACAAATCGCCATCGGTCTGCTTCGTAGACCGCTGCCACCCGTCGTTTTACCAAGGTTAAGCAGCTGCGTTTGGCGGGGTTACCCTATACATAGATTCAGCATGGGTAACAGAGTTACCTATCCTACGGTCTACGTCGTTTCGTTCCTCCGTATTATCACAGGACTTTCGTCTTGTACGTTGCCTGGATGGAGTCTTTTGCAGAGCAGGACGTTGCCATTATCGTCAAGGGCCAGCACGAGGCGTTGACCGTCATTCATAATGGCGGGAGTTTCAATCACCGACAACAATTGCCAGTGTTTTTCACCGCTGCCGATCTTGTGATACCGCACTCTGTTTGAATTTAAGTCTAGAACATAGACATCAACGGGCCTGCGGGTCTCGTTTACGATATCGAAGCCGACCACAGACGAGACACCAAAAATGTACAGCATCAACAATATAAAACTAAGGTAGAGCACCTTCTTGACTACGTTGCGTTTGAAGATCGCTGCCTCAAAAAATACGATAGCCAGGAGTATGGTAAGCATTGCTAAATACAGTTTTGGTTTGTCTAAGTAGTTGCCTATCATAAACGCCAGCCAGCCAAATAAGGCGCCACCGAGGCAGAAGCCCATCAATATTCCGTGGCCGCTATTCTTTTGCGATTGATTCATATTCTAAACCCTTCTGCCAGACAACACGGGCTCGACGGATAAGCGCAGGAGGTAGAACGGCGCATGGGCAACAGAGTCATTCAATTTGTGTGGTGGCTTGGTTCTTGGTGGTGGGTTGGGACGGTGTTTTGGAGGGGAGGGAGTAGTGGATGGCGTCGGTGGGGCAGACGTCGATGCATTTGCCGCAGGACCAGCAGTCGGGCAGGCAGAGGGTGCGTTTGTTGTCGTAGATGGCTTTCATGGCTTGTGTGGGGCAGGCCTTTTCGCAGCGTTTGCAGTCGATGCATTTGTCGCGATCAATCTTGATTTTGTTGAGGGCGATATTCTGGAGCAGCCAGGCCCATAGGCCAAAGGGGCAGATGAACTGGCAGAAGGGGCGGAAGATGAAGAAGCTGGCGATGAGCAGGAGGGGCAGGCTGTAGAGGGCGATGGGGGCCAGGTGGGAGAAGCGGAAGAGTTTGAAGTAGTTGACCTGGTGATAGACGACATAGTTCTTGATGTCGAGGCCTATGCCGAAGAGCAGACAGATAAAGGCGACGAAGACGGCAAGGCGAACAGCTAGGGAGAGGGCGAAGGGGACCTGGAATTTGAATTTCTTTTTGAAGAGCGGAATGTTGAAGAGGGATTCCTGGAGGGTGCCGAGGTGGCAGCCCCAGCTGCAGAGGAGCTTGGCGCCCCAGATGGAGAAAAGGGTAAAGAGGGCAAAACTGATGATGACGACGACGGGTTCGCCCGCCATCTTGTTGAGAATTTTGAAGAGTTTAACGGTGGCTTCCATGGGGTTGGGCGAGTCGGCGAGGAGGACGCCGAAGAGCAGGACGGCCAGGGGCATGGCAATGAGGCGGGTTTTGGTGATATTTTTGCGACGGAGGAGGTAGAGCACGACGAGGGCGAGCAGGAGGGCCCAGAGGATGAATTTGGCGACGTCGGCGAGAGGGTTGGCGTCGCGTTCGTGTTCGAGGGCGTCTTTGACAAGGGCAAGGTCGATGTCGAGTTGGGCGAGGGGGACGTCGCGGGGCAGTTGCCAGTGGGCACGGTCATGGTGGCCCAGCTGGTGAAGGATTTCTTTGAGGGGAACGTGGTTTTTGTGGGCGATTTGTTTGAGGCTGGCCTGGTCGGAGAAAAAGACGGCCTGGTCGGGTTGGGTAAGGTCGCGATAGTACATGGCGAAGCAGGCGAGGACGGTAAGGACGACGAGAAAGACAGCGATAAGGACGTTTTTGTTTTTCATAGTATGGCCTCGCGCAACAGGTGCCTCTGCTGTATGCTCTTAGTGTACTACCAAGAGACTCTTACACGTTATTATATGTCGATAAGGTTGTTTATTTTTCGGCATAGAAGGGGCTGGCGGGCAGGCCGGCCTTGTTGACAAGGTTGGGCATGGCTTCTTCGTGGTAGCCAAAGCGGACAGCCACGGGCTGGGAGACGGTTTTGCAGGAGACAAGGATAGTGTCGCCGTCGATTTTGGCATGGGCTTTGACGAACGCTTTGTCGGGCCCGGCGATTTCGAAGTAATCGGGGTTTTTGCCGTCTCTGGTAGTCAGGCCCGGGCCGACGTGGTCGAAGTGAACGCGGATGGTGCTGCCCTGGACAATCATGGATTTGAAGAGGGGGCCGGAGTAGACCAGACCTGAGAAGCCGTAGTCTTTGGCGAGGGCCCAGAGGGCGAGTCGCTTCCCGACGTCTTGTTTGTTGATGGGGTGAATGTCCTTGATGTTGTCGACGAGATCGGTAGTGACGGCCATGCCGGTGTTGGGGATGGCAAGGGCGGCAAGTTGCGCCTGCCAAATGTCGGGCAGGTCCTGGCCGCGGTTGTACTTGAAGGGAGCCAACTGGGCAAAGTAGAAGGAAAAATCGCCCTGGTTCCAGACTTTTCGCCAGCCGCCGATGAGCGCTTTCATCTTTTCGTAGTAGAGCATGCCTTCGCCGCAGTTTGATTCGCCCTGATACCAGATGGCGCCGCGGATGGCGAAAGGTGCAAGGGGGTGGATCATGGCGTTGTAGAGGCCGGTGGGGGCGGTTTGGTGGTTCAAGGCGTGTCCGGGCCAGCCGGGCGGTGCACTGATGAGGGGATTGTTGCGGTCGAGGCTTTGCTGGGCGTTTTGAAGGTAAGTCTTGAGGGCATTGATCGCGGGTGGGACCGCCTTTGCGTAGGCGTTGTTCTTGGTCTGGACGTCGTTGGCAATGTCGGCGAGTGCCTGGACGGAGGCAAAGCCGATAGGAGGCGTCCAGGGTTCAATCCGGGTGCCGCCCCAGGTGGTGTCGATCAGGCCAATGGGGATATTGAGTTTCTGGTGAAGTTGACGGCCAAAGAAATACGCACAAGCCGAGAAGCCGGAGCCAATAGTCTCAGGCGAGCAGATTCGCCATGTTTCATAGTGGCCTGCGGGCTCAGGAAAATCGGTAACGGGGAGGCCGGATGATGTGTTTCTGACCTCAAAGAGGCGGATGGCCGGGTACTTGGCCTGGGCAATTTCCTGGGCGCTGTTGGCAGCCTGGCCGACACGCCATTCCATATTGGACTGGCCGGAACAGAGCCAGACCTCGCCAATGAGGATGTCATCGAGGGTGATGCAGTTCTTGCCGGTGACGGTCATGGTGACCGGGCCGGGGGCGGGCAGCGGCGGCAGAGTCAGTTTCCACTGGCCAAGGTCGTTGGCTTTGGTCTTGGCCTGGTGGTTGCCCAGAGTAACAGTGATCTGCTCACCCGCGTCCGCGTAGCCCCAGACGGGCAGGTCGATGTCGCGTTGAAGCACCATATGGCTGCCAAAGACGCGGGCCAGGGAAACGTCGGCAGATGCCGGCAGGGGCAGGACCGAGGCGATGAGGCATGAGATAATGACAGAGACGAGGGTCTTTCTGCGGGCGAATTGACGCGACATATACATCCCTTTCAGTAGGAGTCACCATGCAGTTGAGGACGGAAAGGGCAGGACAGCATAGCCGAGCTTGTCCAAGCGAGCACTGCCTTGCCCACGTAGACAAGATGACATGGGCAGCAAGAATAATCAAGCATTTTAGCAGGGTAAATGGTATTCGACAGCGAAAGCTGGCCGACCAACAGGCTCCGGGATGTTCGTAAGCCGTTGGCAACAACTGCAAGACAGGAAAGAGCCCGGGCAAGGCTCGGGATAAGAAAAAAGACATTGCCCCTCTGCCCGCACGCGCCCCTTGGCGTCTACCAGAGCACGACGCTCGTGGCACAGGCTTGTCACTTTGAGATCACAAAGCCTGAACTGGGCCGCGCGTCTCCTCCATATGAAGTACACGCTCGGCCTTGTCTGTGCAGGTCTAAAGCGACCCTCACCTCAGCAATGGCAGGTTGGTTCAGGCGTGAGCAGGTCCGGGCATCTGGACGCTCCAATGCTGCCAAAGGTGCTTGAGCATGATGGCCTGGTAAACGCCGGCCAATCCGACCAGGATGAAGACCAACCTGCTCAAAAAGCTGCCTTGGCCGAAAATGGCAGTAACTAGATTGAAGTCAAAGATACCTACAAGGCCCCAGTTAAGGCCGCCGACAACCAACAACACCACTGCAATCATTTCCAGTGTCTTGCTCATGACTTTCACCTTTCGGTCGTGTGCGTGTTTTGGGATTCGCGTTACTAAGACTTTTTTGATTAATTATAGCGCCGCGATCAGGCAAAGGCTAGCGGGGGACCATGCCGGGCCGATCAGCGACGGAGGCCGGCGGGGGCATCTGCAATCTTGGGGGGCCAGGCCCGGGTCAGGCCAGCAGGTCGGCTTGGCCCGAGGAGCAGACCAGCAGGGTGGTGGGCAGCCCAGCCAACAGGTTCTCGAAGTTAGCCTGGAAGGTTTGGGCGTCTTCTTCAGGGCAAACAGTGAAGCCGAGAAAGACGACCGAGGCATCGCCGGAATGGCGATGGAGGACCTTGGCAAAGGCGTCTTTAGAGACGATAATCTGCACCTGGGCGGTCAGGCGTGCAGCGTCGAGCAGTTGGCGCAGGGCCTGGTCGGCGGGTTGGCGCCCGGCTTCATCCTGAATGAGCCGCAGCAGTCGAATTTGCGCCTGGGACCACTCGTAGTGCAGCGTAAGGAGGTGGGCCAGCAGAACCATGAGGGAGCCGTTGTCTCGGCCTCGCCACCAGATGTCGATGCGGCGGCGGCAAGTAGCCGGAGGCAGTCCTTTGTCTTTGAGCAGCAGCAGGCTCATGCCGAGGTGTTTGGCTGAATGGAGGTGGTGTACAAAGGAGTCTGCCCTGGCGTGTTCGGCCGACCAGCCCAAAAGGACCACATTGGGTTTGATTGGTCCCAGAGGGTATCCCTGGAGCAGGGCCGAGAGGCCGTCGTCAAGATCACGAGAGACGACGACGGTGGAGAGGGCTTCGAAGTTATTTTCGCGCAGGAAGGATTGAAGTTGTTCGACGGCGGCTTTTCGGCGGTTGACCAGGTGGGCCAGTTCTCCGACGAGCACGCGTGCCAAGGTGACCAGGCCCCGCTGGGCTCCGATCCAGAGTGCGTACATCGCCAGCGTGTAGCGTGTTTCGGGATTGCCGATCATGACCAGAATCGTGGGACGCCAGTTCTTGGAGGTAGCGGGCATCTTGGAGAGCCGGAGCATGTTGTCTCTCAGGCGGGAGAAGATGAAGCCCCACCGGGCATCGCCGAAGCGGGAGGTGAGAACCTTGCGTCGAAGGGCGACGTAAAGGAGGCCAAGAACGGCAGCGGCAGTGCCGGCGGCGGTGACGTTGATCAGAAAAGCGGTGGCCGCACAGGCGGCGGCCCCGGCCAGGGCGGGCGCCCAGTGATAATACTTGAAACGCGGGCGGAAGGAGGGGTTCTGGGCGAAGGACTCGATAAAGGCAGCAAGGTTCCCCATGCCGTAGGTATACAGAAAAAACATGGTGACGACGGCGGCCAGGCTGTTGAAGGCAGCCCCCTCAAGGTCGCCGCCCGCCCAGAAGATGATGACCAAAGTAATGAGCAGGGTCAGCCAGAGGGCTCGGTGAGGTTCATCGCCCCGCTTCGAGCCGCGAGAAAAAAAATTCAGCGGGGGGACGATCTTGTCCCGGGCGACGGCCTGCAGGACACGCGGGGCGCCAAGGAAGGAGCCCAGGGCACTGGAAAGAGTGGCGGCAAAGACGCCGGCGACGACGATGAATCCAGCATTAAACAAAGCCTGATCGCAGAGAGTCTCAAAGGAGGCGTTAAGCAACAAAGCGCGTGACTGGGCGCCGCCACAGAGGATTATCTGGATAGCGTAAATAATAAAACCGACCATAACGGCAGCAAGCGTGCCAAGAGGAATGGAACGCGCGGGGTTCTTCAAGTCGCCGGACATGTTGACCCCGGCCATGATACCGGTGACGGCGGGAAAATAGATGGCAAAGACTTTCCAGAAAGCCAGGGAGTCAGGCGTGGCAGAAAAGGACCAATTGGCCACAAAAAGGGCAGGGTCAAAGTGGAGGGCGGCGCCGACCATGAAGGCGACGATGGAAAGGGCGAGTATGGTCATGATGCCGTATTGGGTCTTGGTGGCGGTCTTTGCGCCGATGTGGGCGACGACAAATAACAGCAGGGTCGTAACGATGGCGATAAGGCGAAAATGGTCCGCCATGGCAGGAAAGGTGCGAACGAGGGCTTCGACAAAGCCGAGGATGTAAAACGGGACAGAGACCGCCTGGGCAGCGAAAAGGGCCAAGCCGATGGCGCCGCCGAATTCGGGCCCCAGGGCGCGAGAGATAAGGAAGTAGGCGCCGCCACCGGCCACGGGGGTATTGGTCGATACCGCCGATACGGAGAGAGAGGTGACAGTGGTAATGCTTTTGGCCAGAACGAGGATGAGCAGCATGCGGAAGATGCCGACCTGGCCGGTGACGAAACCGACACGCATGAACATGATGACGCCCAGGATGGTGAGAATGGAGGGTGTAAATACGCCCCCAAAGGTCCCCAACTGATTGGGAACGACGGTCGTTGGCCTATCGGGCTTGTTGGCGTTAGAGGGCATGTCGATTCCACCACGGCCGTCGGTTTGACGCGTGTGAACACGGAGCCAGACACGAACTGTCGAGACGACACCACATACTATAAGGAGCTCTTGGCCATATTGTAAGGGTGAGCCGTGGCGTTGCAATCAATTTTGCCGGCGTCTGGGACATTTTGTCTTGAGGCCGCGGCAAGAACGTGTCAACAGTGTCGTAGAGGCTCCTCCTTGCGGTGGTCAGGCGGGCTGGTGTATTATGGGGGCGTTGAGAGCGGCGTTTTGGTGGTGCGTTGTTGACTAATGATGGGAACACAGCATGAGTGGACAGGTCAGGGACCTATGGCAGGGCTGTTATAAGATTCCGTGGCATGAGGAGGACTTCAGCCGAAGGATGCTGCGGGAGCACCTGACGCAGGAGCACGATTTGGCGAGTCGTCGGGCCCAGTGGATAGAGGCCCAGGTGGGTTTCATCAATGAGCGGATTCTTCGCGGCGCGGAGTCGCAAGTTTTGGATCTTGGTTGCGGACCGGGGTTTTATAGCCATCGGCTGGCACGTCTGGGACACCATTGCTACGGCATTGACTACGGGCCAGCTTCGATTGCGTATGCACAGGCCAACAACCCGGCCCCATCGCTCTGCAAGTTCATGCTGGGTGATATTCGAGAAGCACCATGGGGAGGACCTTACACGCTAGCCATGATCCTTTATGGAGAGTTTAATGTTTTTTCTCCCTCAGAGGCCAAGGCCCTGCTGGGCAAAATCGCTCAGTGCCTGGACACGCCAGGCCAGCTCATTCTTGAAGTGCAGACACCCGAAGCCATCGAACGGGTGGGCAGAAGCGCCACGACCGAGAAACACTACGAGGCAGGCCTTTTCTCCGATGACCCCTACTCTTGTCGAACGGAAAACTCATGGCTGCCGGAAGAAGGAGTCGCCCTCCAGACGTTTCACGTCACTCTCCAGGCAAGCGGTGCCAGGCGGGTCTATCGCAGCACCAGCAAGGCCTGGAGCGATGAAGACCTTACGACGCTGCTGCACAAAGCGGGCTTTACCGATATCGGTCGCTGTTGCGACTGGCCCTGCAATACGGATGGGCTGGCGCTGTGGGTCGCCAGCAGGCGTTAATATATTCCAGGAGTCTACAATACTTGTTTCATGTCGCCGCGGCGCGATAGTCACTGCGCCGCGGACATGCACATAAGCCACCCACCGGTATTCGCGAACGCCGACAGCTCGCCTTACCCTGCAGACGCCAACGACGCCCTGGCGGGCTGAACCGAGGGGCTGTGAACATGCCGCCTTCGCTCAAAAACCGCAGCTGGGACCGTCAATGAGACGCCGTGGCAAATCGGCAGCGGGAAGGTGCCGCCGAAGCACCCCAAAGGCCTGCGCCAGGGCAGCACCGACAAATAAAATACCTAAACCCATTCTTCACAAGCACTTACGCATACTGCCCCGCGGCCCCCGACAAGGCCCTGGCACAGGTCCTGCCTCATTTCTGAGGCTTCGGGTAAGCCCAAAGGGTTGAACTTGGCACATCAATGCATTATATTATGGGTAGTGTATCTGTGCATGGGCGGTTTCGCCCACCGTTTCGGTCCGGGCAATTACTTGACGCCCGCCTTTAGAGCTCTAGCTCATCAGGTGGTGAACAATGGAAGTGAACCTGGTCTTTTTCAAAAAGAACGGTCAACGACGCGACATCGCTCTCGAAAAGGGAGTAGCCGTGCTCGGACGTCGTCCTGAGTGCGATATTCGCATCCCGCTGGCGCACGTCTCGCGGAAACATTGCCGCCTCGTGGAACGGGAAGGGCAGGTCTCGGTGCAGGACCTGGGCAGCGCCAATGGCACGTTCGTCAACAACGAGCGGGTCATGGAAGCGGTGATAGAGGCGGGCGACCGCCTTCGAGTGGGGTCCATCGTTTTTGTCGTGCAGATTGATGGCACGCCGGCCCAGGTGGCCCAGCCGCAACTGGTGGAAAGCGCAGTGGCCGGCGGCGCTCTGTCGCAGGGCGGCAGCAGCGAGGCCGCTGGGCACAGCAACAGTGAGCCGGATCTTTCGCAGCACATTCCCGGCTCAAGCGGCGAAAGCGCGACGCTCGAAGGACATCTCGACGAGGTCGACGGACTGGACGATATCGAGTTGGACCTTGACCTGGACGACAGCACCGACGCTTAGAGGACACGCATTGACTGCCCGCCCGTTTGCACCACCCCCTGGCCTGGGGGACCACGCCGTAGAGCAAGAGGCCTTTTTGCCCAAAAACCCCCATACAAAGGTTTGACGTAGAGCTCTGCCGGCGGTATATATACAAATCTTGTGCCGTATGGGTCGTGGGTGGGCTGGGGACCCCGCACTGTTGGAGAGGTGTCCGAGCGGCTGAAGGAGCTGGTTTCGAAAACCAGTGTGCGGTTTCCGTACCGCGGGTTCGAATCCCGCCCTCTCCGTTGATTTTTGCTCATCTTTTGTAAATTCTTTTTTGGTAAATACTTGCGCTGCTTGCGAGTTGGCCTTGCGTC